>Ga0335072_10000041_pt1 | contig 255591 bp, 224 predicted proteins | sample Lox_Sample_21_FD_206725 | JGI IMG/M metagenome (GOLD analysis project Ga0335072, IMG submission 206725) | Soil microbial communities from Loxahatchee National Wildlife Refuge, Florida, United States - Lox_Sample_2.1 | ecosystem: Environmental > Terrestrial > Soil > Wetlands | place: USA... | reverse complement strand
AGAGCCCCTGGCAAATCATCGAACGAATCGCTCCTCGCTCCCCTCTTGAACTCTGCTTGCTTCCACCCGTATTCCTCGATTACTACCTCAACGACTCAGGGGGATACGATGTGCCCAGGCAGCCCTACGTCGCCCGCTCCGAAGTTGCCTATTCTCGCGGCGCTTTCATCCCGAATCGCAATACGTTGCGCGTGGCGCGCAGGAAATCGCCGACGCCCGGAAGCATGAACCGGCGTTTCGCCTCCGCGTTTTCAGCCGGCATGCCGCCCGCGATGAAATCCACCACCGTCGTCGCAGGCACCCTCACCGCGTCGCGGTCGATCGAGGCAAATCGCACGCGCCGCTCCCGGTCCACCACGAACACCGCCGGGTTCGCGATGCCGCCCATCTGCTCCGGCTCGAAAATGTTCCACGCGCGTACCACTTCGCGCTTCGTGTCGCAAAGGATGGGGAAAGCCAGGCCGAGCTGCCGCCGCACCGCTTCCGCGCGTTCCGGCGGATCGACCACCACTCCCGCCACATCCGCGCCGGCGCCGCGAATCTTGTCCGAGAGGTCGCGGTACTCCGCCAACTGGCGCAAGCAGAAAATTCACCAGTGCCCGCGATAGAAAATAAGAATCCGCGGCGCGGCTGCTACGAGGCCCGAAAGGCGCCGCGGCGTGCCGGTCGAATCCGGCAGCTCGAAAGCCGGGGCGATTTCGCCTACGCCAGGAGTTTTCCCGTCGTTCATCGCCTTTATCTCAGATCGGCAGTTCGCCCGTGTAGCTGACGCGCTGCTTTCCCCGCGACGCGCTCTCGATCCGTCCGATCACGTAGAATTTCTCGCGCCGCCGCTTGAGTTCCGCTTCCACGCGCGCCACGAATTTCGCGGGGACCACTAGAATCAGCCCCACGCCCAGATTAAATGTCTGCAGCAGCTCGTCGCGATCGATCCGTCCCAGATGCGCGAGGTAACGGAAGATCGGCAGCACGGGCCACGATCCCAGCTCGACCACCGCCTTCACGTTGGGCGGCAACGCCCTCGGCAAGTTGCCCGTGATTCCACCGCCGGTGATATGCGCGATCGACGAAACCCATCCCCTTGCGAGAATGTTTTTCAGCAGCGGCCAGTAGGCGCGATGCGGCTTCAGCAGCTCCGCGCCGATTTTGTTGCGCACCTCGGCCACGTAAGTGTCCGCGCCGAGTTTGGCGACTCCGAAGCACAGTTTGCGCGCCAGCGAATAGCCGTTCGTGTGCAATCCGCTCGAGGGCAGCGCGAGCAGCACATCGCCCGGCCGCACTCGCCGCGGATCGAGAATCTTTTTCCGTTCGACCGCGCCCACGATAAATCCCGCCAGATCGTATTCGCCGCGCGCGTAGAGATCGGGCATTTCGGCCGTCTCGCCGCCGATCAGCGAGCATCCTGCCTGTTTCGCCGCGCGGCTCATTCCTTCGATCACCTGCTCGATCACATTCGTGTCGAGCTTGCCCATCGCGATGTAATCGAGGAAAAACAGCGGCTCGGCGCCCTGCGTCAGAATATCGTTCACGCAATGGTTCATGATATCCGCGCCCACGCTCGTGTGGATTCCCGCCGCCACCGCGACTTTCAGTTTCGTCCCCACGCCGTCGCAGCTCCCCACCAGCACGGGCTCGCGCCAGCGCTTGCGGTCGAGCGCGAATAGCGAACCGAATCCGCCGATCGGCGCGATCACGCCGCGCCGGAAAGTCTTTCCCGCCATCGCGGCGATCCGCCGCTTGGCTGCATCCGCCACTGAAATGTCCACGCCTGCGTCGGAATAACGCATCGAGGAAGCTCGTCTTCTGGAGGGGGCTTGGGTGGCTCGCAATTTCAGAACGTGTGAAACAGCCGATGCCAACGAATCTCGCTGGGATGGATAATCGTGCTGAAATATGTCTCGAACCGCTCGCCAAGGTGCCCCGGCTCCCACACCTCTTCCGGCGCATTGATCGACATATAGATGATCAGCGGCGTCCCGATGAAATCCGAGCGCGGGACAAAACCCCAGAACCGGCTGTCGTTGGAATCGTCCCGGTTGTCGCCCATCATGAAGTAATCATCCTTCGGGACGACCAGTTCGCCGTTCACGGTATTCTGCGCCAATTCCGCCGCCCATTCCGGCCGGTCGACAAACGGCAGCTGGTTGGCCTGCGCCGGATAGTTTTCCGCCGGAAGATCCTGGTAATCCGGGGCGTGCTCCGTGTAAGGCTCCTTCAGCGCGACGCCATTCACGAATACGATCCCCTTCACGATCTTAATATGGTCACCGGGCACGCCGACCACGCGCTTGATGAAATCCGGAAAGTCCTGGTCGGCCAGCGGCGCGCGAAACACCATGATCTGCTGCCGTTTCGGTTCGCGCCAGAGCGGCACGTGCCATTGCGTAAACGGGATGCCCGCGTCGTATCCGATCCGGCTCACGATCAGATGATCGCCGATCAGCACCGTCGGCTCCATCGAGCCGCTCGGAATCACGCGCGCCTGCACCAGCGCGCCTTCGATCACCAGAAACGCCACGATCACCCAGAACCACGAAACCACTTCGTCCCATATGCGGTCGTTGGCGGTCGTCTTCGCCGTTTTCTTTCCCGTTTTTTCGGCCGCTACCGCTTCTTCCACGTCAGCCTTCACGATGAGCCTCCACCTCGAGTTGCACGAGCTCAGTCGGATAGCTGCCCGTGTAGCAAGCTGTGCAGAAAGTTCCCTCCGTATCTTCCACCGCCGCGCGCAGCGATTCGAGCGAAAGATAGCCCAGCGAATCCGCTCCCAGAAATTGGCGGATCTCCTCCACGGAATGCTGCGCCGCGATCAATTCCTCGCGCCGCGGCGTATCGATTCCGTAATAGCAGGGCGAAATCGTCGGCGGGCAGCTCACGCGCACGTGAACTTCCGTCGCGCCCGCGTCGCGCACCAGCCGCACGATTTTCCGGCTCGTCGTCCCGCGCACCAGCGAATCGTCCACCAGAATCACGCGCTGCCCTTCAAGCATGCGCCGGATCGGATTCAGCTTCAGCTTCACGCCGAAATCGCGGATCGCTTGCTCGGGCTCGATGAACGTGCGTCCCACGTAATGATTGCGGATCAGCCCCATGCGAAATGGAATGCCAGACTCCGCCGCATAGCCCACCGCCGCCGGCACGCCTGAATCGGGCACCGGCGTCACAATGTCCGCTTCGACCGGATGCTCCCGCGCCAGCAGGCGCCCCAGCCGTTCGCGGCTTTCGTTCACCGGGCGGCCAAAGATCAGGCTGTCCGGCCGCGAAAAATAGACGTGCTCGAAAATGCAGTGTTGATGCTGTTTTTCTGCGGCGAAATGAATCGATTCCACGCCGCTGCGCGAAATCCTCAGCATCTCGCCCGGCTCCACTTCGCGCACGTATTCCGCGTCGATCAGATCGAAAGCGCAAGTTTCGGAACCCACCGCCCACGCGCCGTCGAAGCGCCCCAGCACCAGCGGGCGGAAGCCGCGCGGATCGCGAATCGCATACATCTCGTCGCGCGTCAGCACCAGCAGCGAATAAGCGCCTTCCACCTGGCTCAGCGCATCGGCCAGCGCGCCGGGCAAATTCCGCGCCGCGCTCCGCGCCACCAGATGGACAATCACTTCCGTGTCGCTCGTCGTCTGGAAAATCGAGCCGCGATGTTCGAGCTTTCGCCGCAATTCGAGCGCGTTCGTCAGGTTGCCGTTGTGTCCGAGCGCCACTTTTCCCTTGTTGCAATCGATCACGATCGGCTGCGCGTTGATCAGCGTCGTGTCGCCGGCCGTCGAATAGCGCGTGTGCCCGATCGCCGCCGCGCCAGGCAGGTGCGCGATCACCTCGGGCGTGAAAATCTCCTGCACGTGCCCCAGCGATTTGTGGATGTGAACGTCCGAGCCGTCCGACGAAGCGATCCCCGCCGATTCCTGCCCGCGATGTTGCAGCGCGTAGAGGCCGAGATACGTCAGCTTCGACGCCTCAGGATGCCCGAAGACGCCGAACACGCCGCAGTGATCGTGGAAATGATCGTCGTCGATTTGGATCAGTTTGCTCACGCGACTCGATTCCTTCGCAGCAATCCACTCACGCCGTTCGATGCCTCTGCCAGTATCCCGCGCGCACAGCCGGCAGCACAAACCATATTACGACGCCCGCGTTCAGCGCCGACCACAAAATAATATTTCGATCGAGCGACAGCGGCCCGTATATCGCCACCATCGCGACAATCACCGCAAGCTCCAAGCTCGAAAGCGCCACCGCGCCGATCTGCCCCCATCGCCGCCAGCGCAGCACTCCCCAGGCGCACGCCGGATACGCGATCCACGGCACCAGCAGCAGATAATCCTGATACGTCAGCGGAATGTGGTTGCGCAGCGCGTGCGTGAAGTGGGGCACATTTTCGTAAATGAACAGGAATCCCTTGAACGCGAAAAACACCCCCACCAGCCAGTGTCCCCACTGCGCTACCTTACTCACGCGGTAGCCTCGACGGCCTTTTCGAGTAAGCCCGCCCAAATCCGGCGAAGCGAATCGATGTTCCCTCGCACCACCGGGGCGCCCTTATATTGGATGCGAAATTCGCCGCGGGTGACCGTCCCGATGCGCAGCGCCCGAACCCCGCATTCCGCCGCGATCGCTTCGAGCCGCGCCAGCGACGCGACCGGCAGCGACACGACCGCCCGCGCCCCGCGCTCGCCGAAGATCGCGCTCTCGGCAGCCTCGCCGGCCGCCGCCGCCGCACCGCTCGCGTCCACATCCGCCGAAAGCCCGCCGCTGTCGAAGCACGATTCCGCGAGCGTCACCGCCAGCCCGCCATCGCTCACGTCGTGCGCCGAAACGATCACCTTCGCGCTCGCAAGCCTCACCAGGCAATCGATCAGCCGCTTTTCCGCGTCGAGATCGATCGCTGGCGGTGCGCCTGCCACCACGCCATGAATGGTCTTCGCGTACTCGGACGACGCAAACTCCTGTTGCGACGATCCCGCCCCGCCGCCATCCAGCAGCACAAGCGCGTCGCCCTCATTCTTGAACGCCGAGTCCACCGCGCATTCCGCATCCTCCATCAGCCCGAGCACGCCAAGGATCGGCGTCGGATAGATCGGCTTGCCCAGCGTTTCGTTGTAGAAGCTGACGTTCCCGCCGGTGATCGGCGTCTCGAGCACGCGGCACGCTTCGGCGATGCCGTCGATCGCTTCGGTGAATTGCCACATCACCTCCGGCTTCTCCGGGTTGCCGAAATTCAGGCAGTTGGTCGCCGCAATCGGACGCGCGCCCGCGCACGCCACGTTGCGCGCTGCCTCGGCCACGGCGTGCATCGCGCCGAGGCGCGGCGAAAGATGGCCCCAGCGCCCGTTGCCGTCCGTCTTGATCGCCAGCGCGCGCTTCGTTTCCTTCAATCGCAGCACCGCCGCGTCGCCCGCGCCCGGCCCGACGCGCGTGTTCGTCCGCACCATCGAGTCGTATTGCTCGGTGATCCATTCTTTCGATGCGATGTCCGGGGATGCGAGCAGCCGGCGGAAATTCTCGGTGAGGTCGGCGCCATCCGGCGCGAATTTCACGAGCGGCGGCGCGCCAGTCGCCGCACCGGCAGCAGCCGCCGGAGGTGCCGCAATCGGCCGCTCGTAGCGCGGCCCTTCTTCCGCCAGCGCGTGCGCCGGAATTTCCGCCGCCACCTTGCCGTGAATCAACACGCGCAGCTTGCCGTCATCCGTCACGCGCCCCACCTCGACCGCGTCGAGCCCCCACTTGTGGAACACATCGAAGACTTCGTGCTCGCGCCCGCGTTCGGCGACCAACAGCATCCGCTCTTGCGATTCGCTGAGCATGATGTCGTACGCGGTCATGTTCGTTTCGCGCTGCGGTACGCGCGCCAAATCGATCTCGATGCCCAGCCCGCCGCGCGACGCCATCTCAGAACTCGAGCTCGTCAGCCCCGCGGCGCCCATGTCCTGGATCGCGACCACCGCGCCCGTGCGCATCGCTTCGAGGCACGCCTCCAGCAGCAGCTTTTCCATGAACGGGTCGCCCACCTGCACGTTCGGCCGCTTCTGCTGCGATTCCTCGCTGAATTCCGCCGACGCCAGCAGCGACGCTCCGTGAATGCCGTCGCGCCCCGTTTTCGCGCCGACGTAAATCACCGGATTGCCCACGCCGCTCGCCTTCGCGAAAAACAGCTCCTCACGCCGCGCGATGCCGAGCGCCAGCGCGTTCACCAGCGGATTATTCGAATAGCACGGCTCGAAAATTACTTCGCCGCCCACGGTCGGCACGCCGAAGCAGTTGCCGTAAAATCCGATTCCGCGAATCACGCCATCCAGAATCCGCCGGTTGCGCGCGATTTCTTCGTCAGTGGCGTTTCCGGCCGCCGGGCCCGGCTCGATCGGTCCAAATCGCAGCGAATCCAGCACCGCAATCGGCCGCGCGCCCATCGTGAAAATATCGCGCAAAATCCCGCCCACGCCCGTCGCCGCGCCCTGAAACGGCTCGACGAAACTCGGATGGTTGTGCGACTCGATCTTGAACACAGCGACCAGCCCGTCGCCGATATCGACCACGCCCGCATTCTCGCCGGGCCCCTGCACCACGTGCGTCCCGCGCGTCGGCAGCTTCTTCAAATGAACACGCGACGATTTGTACGAGCAGTGCTCGCTCCACATCACGCTGAAGATGCCCAGCTCGGTGATATTGGGATCGCGGCCCAGAATCTTCTGGATGCGCGCGTATTCGTCGGGAGTGAGGCCGTGCTCGGCCGCGACCTGCGGCGTAACCTTAATTTCGGTTTCGATCATTAGTAGTTATGTGAGTTCTCGCGCGCTGTTTGTGGAGTGCGGCGGCTCGCCGCCGCCCTTTGTAGCCGAGGCTTGCCTCGGCGTTCGTGCCGTTGACTCGGACGTTAGGCCGGCACACGTTCGGCGGCAGGCGCAGCCTTGGCCTTACTCTCCGCGCGCGACAAGTACTCAACCATCGAGCGGAAAATCACCAGCCCGTCGGTCGATCCAAGCGCCGCTTCGACCGCGCGCTCCGGATGCGGCATCAGCCCGACGACATTGCGCTCGCGATTGCAAAGCCCCGCAATCGCAGCAAGCGCGCCGTTCGGATTCGCCTCGAAATCATTTGCGCCCGCGTCGCGCCCATCCGCCTGCACGTAGCGAAAAACGATCTGCCGGTTGCGCTCGAGCTCAGCAAGCGTCGCGGCGTCGCAAAAATAGTTCCCTTCCATATGCGCGATCGGCATTTTCAGTATCTGCCCAGGACGCGCCGCGCACGTAAACGGCGTCTCCGTATTTTCCACGCGCACGTGCACCTGCCGGCACAAAAAACGCAGCCGCTGGTTGCGCAGCATCGCGCCCGGCAGCAGCCCCGCCTCGAGCAAAATCTGGAAGCCGTTGCACACGCCGAGCACCATCCCACCAGAGCGTGCAAATTTGCTCACCGCCTTCATCACGGGAGAAAACCGCGCGATCGCCCCGGTGCGCAGGTAATCGCCAAAAGCGAATCCGCCGGGAAGCAAAATCGCATCGAAGCCCGACACTTGCTCCGACTGGTGCCAGATGAATTCGACAGGCTGTTTGATTACGGACGCGATGGCATGGTAGGCGTCGTCATCGCAGTTCGACCCGGGGAACACCACAACTCCGAATTTCATGCGGGAGTCTCCGAAATTCGGATTCTATCACACGCTCGTTCACACGCCGGCGATTTTGCTTCGCCGCTCGAGCAGCACCACGTCGCGCCAACGCCCATCCAGCGCACCGAGTTTTTCGCGCTTGCCGACCACTCGGAATCCGCAGCGCTCGTGGATCGCGATGCTCGCCGCGTTCTCCGGGAAAATTCCCGCCTGCAGCGTCCAGATCCCTTCGCGCTCGGACGCTTGCACCAGCGCCGCAAGCAATTTGCCGCCGAGTCCGCGGCCACGCGCCCGCTCGGCAACGTAGACGCTTACTTCCGCCACACCCGAATACACGCATCGCCCCGAGACGGGACTCAGCGCCGCCCACCCCAGCACATCCCCGCTCGCGCGCGCCACGAACCGGCATGCCTTCAGGTGCGCCGCATCCCAGACGGCCCATTCCGGCGCCGATTTCTCGAATGTCGCGTTGCCCGTCGCAATTCCTTCGAGATAAATCGCGCGTACGGCGGCCCAATCGTCGGTCGCCATCTCCCCGATCCCGTAATCCCGCGCTCCTTGTGGTTGCATCAGGCGATTATATATCGCAGAAAAAAGAAACGGCCGGCAGTCTCCGCTGCCGGCCGTTCCAAGCCTTTGTTAGCAACGAAACTTACCGGCGCCCGCCGCCGTGGAATCCGCCGCCTCCGTGAAACCCAGCCGCGCCATGGAATCCACCGCCGCCGTGCACCACCGCGCCGCCATGGACCGCTCCGCCACCATGGACTACCGCGCCGCCGTGGAAACCTCCCGCTGGACCCGGCCCGAAAGCGTGGTATCCAAGCCGACCGTAGTATCCCGGGTGCCCCCAGTATCCGGCATGGCCCCAATAGCCCGGGCGCCCGTAGAAGCCGCCGTGGTACCACGGCCCGGCACCGATGAAGACTCCGCCCACGAACCAGCTAGGTCCGTAGTAACCGTATGGCGCGCAAGCATACGGGGCGTACGGGTAGTAGCCATACGCGCAAACCGGTGCCGGCCCAACCGGTCCCACGTAAGCGGGGCCCACTCCCACTCCGATGCCGACCGAAACGTGTTGCGCCTGCGCGAAGCCCGCCGGTATCACGAAAAGCCCTATCAGCGCCAGAACTCTTAGATATCGCATTTTGTGCTCCTTCTGAGATCCGCCAACCCGATCTCAAACCCGTTTGCCCTCAAAATGTCGCGTCACTCGAAAGTGACTGTCACCCCTGGAAGTGCACCGCGATTGCCAAACGGCTGGGCCTGCGTCAAAATACTGTAAGATAATTTTTATCAATGATTTAAGAAGAGCATGGCTTCATGATTGGGTTGCGCGCCAGGCCGCACGAACTGGTGCTTTTCGCGCACCCTGGTGCTCCTCGGCCAGCTTCTAGAGTTGGGTAGAGTTACTGCGGCGGGCCCATCAGGGTCGGCGCACCGGGAGGGCGCCCCGGGAGCGTGGGAGCGGATTTCGGCTCAGGCGGGGGCGCGAGAATCCAGCCGAAACCACCCTCTTCGGTGATGCTGGCCATCGTTTCGCGCGCGTTCGAAGGGGCGATCGCATCCAGGGCCGCACGAAGGAATTGCGTAGCGTCTGCCAGAGAGATTTTCTTGCTCTCGCCCTCCAGGAAGCGATTCGCCACTTCAGCCATTTTCGGATCGGACGAGGTGACCTTGTCGAGGCGCGGGTCGTGTTTGCGCAGCAGATCCAGCAGAGCAGGTGGCGGCTGATCCGGCGGATATTCGAATTCGATCAGCGTGCGTGGCTGCCCCTTCTCGGGCGGCCAGAATTGCAGGTAAGCCGGCCGCAGCACGCGCGTGGTCCAGTAATCGTTATCCTCTTCTTCCTGTTGGATCCCGTACGAGAGCTGCCACACCTCCGGCCCGTAGCCCGGCAGATAGTCGGCCACAATCAGCTCAACAAGAGGCTCGCTTTCGGGCAGGCTGAGCTGTTCATGAAGCTGCGGCGCCACCTGATCGAGCCGTTCGAGCAGGCCCTGGCCGACGGCTTCGATGTCGGTGGCTTCGTCGCCTCCCTCCACCGGGCCGATATGGGGCGTGGATGTCACCAGACGGCTGCGAAGGTGGGGCAGCTCCAGATCCAGGCGCGCAAGTTCCTGATGCGAAGACGGCGAAAGCCAGTCGGCCGCCCCGAGAACGATCCCGACGCGGTTGGTCGCGATCGGAACCGGAACGGGAGGACGCGCGCCTTCTTCGATGCGGTTTTCGACTGTGCCGATAAGAATCCCATCCTTCACGACGGCGATCACCACGCGCCCGGCCGCAAGATTCGCCACGATTTCCTCGGTGGGCGTGCCCGGCTGCTGCGCGCGCGCCGCGAACCAGCGTGGCGTGAGATAGACGCACGCGCCGAGCGTCAGCGCGAGCGCGATCCAAAGCGAGGGGCGGCAGGCGAAACGCGGTTTGGGCGACGGCGCCATACTTGCATGATCACGCAACCGCGGCGCCTTGTACAGATAGGCAGAGGAAGGCCATATTTAGTAAAATGTGTGGGCATAACGATTTCATCCGGCGAAAGAATCAGGCGTTCCTGGATCATTCGAAAGGCGGAAGCTTGCGATCCCCGAAAAGTGTTCGGCACAACGGCAAGAAGGTCTCTGAAATCATCGAGGCGCATCGGAAATTCGTGCGCGGGCAGGATGGAGGCGCGCGAGCGGATCTCACTGGAGCCGATCTCTCGCGCATCGACTTTGAAAAGGCGGAACTTGCCCTCGTGAATTTCCAGGGCGCCAATCTCGAAGGCGCAAACTTGCGCGAGGCCAAACTGAGCAATGCGAACCTGAGCGAGACAAACCTTCGCGGCGCGGACCTTCGCAAAGCCGATCTCACGGAAACGGATCTGCATAAAGCCGATCTCACGAAGGCCCATGTGGGCGGCGCCGAAATGTTTCGCGCCAACCTGAACGGCGCGATCCTGCGCCAGGCGGATCTGGGCGTCGCCAACCTGCGGGATGCCGATGTCAACGGCGCCGATTTCGCAGGCGCCAACTTGAAAGCGACGATTCTGCGCGAGACGAAGCTCGATGGAGCCAAACTCGACGGCGTGGACCTTTCGACCACGCTGCTGCCAAAGGGATACCTGGCGTCGAAGGGCCAGGCGTCCGGCCGCTCATAGGAAACCCTGCGATGGAAGCGCTAAAAGGCGAGGCGCATGCCTGAACCGTGGATTGCGATTGACGATTTCAAGGCTGGACGCGGCTGGATGGAGCCGAACCAGCGCGCCCGCACATGCTGCCAGGCGCTCGAGCGCGGCCAGATTCTTTTCTTTCGGAATTTGCCGTTTCATCTTCCGCCGGAAGATCGCGAATTTCTGCTCTCGCAGTCGTGGACGGAACTCCGGATGCACAAAAACGTGTCGTACCGTCCCGACGAGGATTCCCTGCGCGGCGTCACCGGCGAGCGCGCTACCGTCGAGCGGCTCCATTCGATCCTCCGCAACTACACGGCGCAGGTGATCGACTTCGCCACCAAATCCCTCTCTCCCTATGCCGGCAAATGGAAACTCGATTTTTCGAGTTTCCGTCCACTGGAAGAAGAACGCCGCGGCCTGCCGCTGCACAAGCGCAACGACCTGCTGCACGTCGATGCGTTTCCAAGCCGCCCGACGCGCGGAGGCCGCATTCTGCGCATCTTCACGAACCTGAATCCCACGAAGCCGCGCGTGTGGAATGTGATGCAGGATTTCGAAGCGCTTGCGCGCTACTACGCGAAAGATGCGGGGCTCGATAAATTTGCCGAGGAATCCCTCCTCAGCCGCACCGTGCAGGATTGGGGCGGAAAGCTCGGGTTCCGCGGGATGGGCCGCACGCCCTACGACATGTTCATGCTCCGCTTCCACGACTATCTCAAGGAAAACGCCGAATTCCAGGCCAATTGCCCGAAGGTGCGCCTGGAATTTCCGCCGCTGGCCACCTGGCTGGTATACACGGATGGCGTGGCGCACGCCGCGATGTCCGGCCAATTCGCGCTCGAACAAACGTTTCTCATCCCGCCAAGCGCCCTCGTCGCGAAAGAACAAGCCCCGTATCGAATCCTCGAAAAACTCGCCGGCCGCCCTCTGGTGTCGTAATGCACGCCGGCAACCGCCGCCCCATTTAGCCTCGGATTCTCCGCGCACTCCGCGTCTCAGCGGTGAGTCTTGCTTCCGGGCTTTCGCTTTTAGTTCTACGGTTTACTAGGGTATTTCGCCTATGACGCTTTCGCGTTTCGCCTCGTCACTTTCCATTTGGCAGCCCTCGAAACGCGTCGATAGCATCTAACTTAGAGGCAAGTCATGCATCGCGGAAATTCCGGAATCGCGAGTGAAAAGAGCGCGCTTTGGACCAACGGGCTAAGCGTATTGGGGGCATCTGCATTTTGGCCGCAGTCTATTTTGTGGCCGGCAAGCTGGGTCTCAGCATGGCGTTCGTGCATCCCAGCTCGACGGCTGTGTGGCCGGCAACGGGAATCACGCTTGCGGCGTTTCTGATTCTGGGATATGGCGTCTGGCCCGGAATCTTCATCGGGGCTTTTCTCGTCAACATCACGACCGCGGGTTCGGTGCTCACGTCGCTCGGAGTAGCGACGGGAAACACCCTCGAAGGTCTGCTCGGCGCCTACCTTGTGATGCGCTTCGCCAACGGCCGCCACGCATTCGAGCGCGCAAGCGACACGTTTCGATTCGCGGGCCTCGGACTCGCGAGCACCACGATCGCCGCGACGATCGGCGTCACCTCGCTTTCACTCGGCGGATATGCGCCATGGTCGCATTATCGCGAGATCTGGGCCACGTGGTGGTTGGGCGACGGCGTGGGAGACATGCTCGTCGCGCCGCTCCTGCTTCTGTGGATTTCGAACTTCCGCCTGCGATTCAAATGGCGCGAATACGCCGAGCTGTTCGTCCTGGTCGGCTGCCTCGCGCTGACCGCGCAAATCGTGTTTTGCGGGCTGTTTCTTTCCGCTACCCGGAATTTTCCGCTCGAGTATTTGTGTATCCCCTTTCTCATCTGGGCCGCGATTCGATTCGGACAGCGTGAGGCCGTCACCGTCACGGCTCTGCTTTCCGGAATCGCAATCTGGGGCACGCTGCGCGGCTTGGGGCCTTTCGCAATCGGCTCGCGCAACGATTCCCTTCTCCTGCTGCAGGCGTTCATGGGCATCGTCGCCGTGATGACGCTCGCGCTCGCCGCAATGTCCGCCGATCGGCAGCGCATCGAGGAGCAGGTGCGCAGCCTCGCCGTCACCGACCCGCTCACCGGCCTCGCGAATTACCGCATGTTGATCGACACGCTCGACGGAGAAATCCGGCGCTTCGGGCGAACCGAGCGGCCGTTCGCGGTTCTCCTGCTCGATATGGACGGGCTGAAGCAGATCAACGACACGTACGGCCACCTCACCGGCAGCCGCGCGCTCTGCCGCCTCGCCGACATTCTTCGCGTCCATTGCCGCAGCATGGATACGGCCGCGCGCTACGGCGGAGACGAATTCGCCATCATCATCCCCGAAGCGGATTCGGAAGACGCCCGCCGCGTGGTGCAGCGCATTCAGGATCGCGTGGCTCGCGACGCCGAACATCCGCCCTTTACCGTCAGCATCGGCGCTGCCGTCTATCCCGAAGACGGTGGCACGAGGGAATCGGTGCTGATCGCGGCAGATGAGGAACTCTATCGCATGAAGCGCGTCCACAAGGGAGCCCACTCGCTCGCCGGCCAGTGGCGCAAAGACGAAGCTGATTCGTAGCGGGAAGTGGCGCGAAGAGTGGCGGACTTATTTTCCGGCGCTGAATTCGGCGGGTTCGTCGCCGCCGTAGCCGAATGCGGCGCCGCGCGCGGCGGGCTTGCGGCGAGTCTCGATGCCGAGCCGCTTGATCTTCTGGTTGAGCGTCGAGAGCGGGATCTGGAACCGCTCGGCGGCCTCCGTCTGATTCCAGTTGGTCCGCTCGAGCATGTCCATGATGATGCGCCGCTCGACTTCTTCGAGTATCTCGAAGAGCGAAGGAGGCGGCGCCGCGCCGCGCGCGCCGATTTCGCCCGGCAGCGGCGGCAGGAATTCCGCCAGTTGCAGCCGCACGCCCTTCACGATCTCCCGCGTCCGCACGTTTTCCGGCAGCAGATCGATATCGAGCGATTCGTGATTGGATAGCACCACGGCGCGCTCCACCACATTCTCGAGCTCGCGCACGTTTCCCGGCCAGTCGTAGTCCATCAGGAGTTTCATTGCGCCGTGCGTAAACGCCCGCAGCGGCTTCGCGTTCTCCCGGCAGAATTGCTCGATGAAGCGCCCCACGAGCAGCGGAATATCTTCCTTCCGGTCGCGCAGCGGCGGCAGTTGCAGCGAGATCACGTTGAGCCGGTGATACAAATCGTCGCGAAAGCGCCCCTCGCGCACCAGCTTGCGCAGGTCCTCGTTCGACGCGGCGAGAATCCTCACGTCCACCTTGATCGTGTCCGTGCTGCCCAGCCGCATGAACTCGCGCTCCTGAATCACGCGCAGCAGCTTGGCCTGCGTTTCCGGGCTCACGGTCGATATTTCGTCGAAAAAGATCGTGCCCTGATCCGCGACCTCAAAAAGCCCTTTCTTCGAGGCAATCGCGCTCGTGAACGCGCCCTTCACGTGCCCGAAAAGCTGCGATTCGAGCAGGTCGACGGGAATCGATCCCGTGTTCACGGGAATGAACGCTTTGTCCGCGCGCGCCGACGCCGCGTGAATCGCCTTCGCGATCAGTTCCTTGCCTGTGCCGCTTTCGCCTGAAATCAAAACGGTCGATCGCGAGGGCGCAACCTGCGTCACCAGATCGAAAAGCGCCAGCATCTTCTCGCTCTTGCCTATGATGTTCGGAAAGTTGTAGCGCTGCTTCAGCGCGCGTTTCAGCTGCACGTTTTCCTCGCGCAGCCGCCGCCCCTCGATCGCCAGCGACACCTGGGTGATCAGCTCGTCGTTCGACCACGGCTTGGTGATGTAATCCTGCGCGCCGCTCTTGAAAGCCGCGCGCGCCATATCGATCGAGCCGAATGCCGTGATCAGGATGATCGCAAGGTTCGCGTCGCGCTGCTTGATTTCGCGCAGCAGGTCGAGCCCGTTGTGGTCGGGCAGGCTCACGTCGAGCAGCACCAGGTCGTACGGCTGCTCCTCCAGCCTCTGCAGGCCGGCCGCGGCGGTTTCCGCGGGCGTCACCTGAAATCCCTCCGAGGTGAGCAGAGCTTCGAGACCTTCCCTGATTTCGAGTTCGTCGTCGACTACGAGAATCGAGCCTCTAGGCATGGACAGCTTTCCGGGCTACGGGAAACTCCAGGCGGAAGGATGTACCCTTTCCGGGCGTCGAGCGCACGTCGACTTTGCCCGCATGCTCCTTGATGATTCCGTAGCTTACCGAAAGGCCCAGCCCGGTGCCCCGGCCGGTGGCCTTCGTCGTGAAGAAAGGATCGAAGATGCGGTGGAGATGCTCCGCCGGAATTCCGGCGCCGGTGTCCGCCACTTCCACTTCCACCGATCCGTTGTGAGCGGCTGTGCGAACTTCCAGCATTCCGCCGCCGGGCATCGCGTCGCGCGCGTTCATGAAAAGATTCAGAAACACCTGCTGCAGACGCGTGGTCGAGCCGAGCACCGCCGGCAACCGTTCGGCGTAGTTGCGAACCACGCTGATGCTGGCGGTCTTGAACGGATGCTGCACCAGCGTCAGCGTTTCCTCGAGCACCGCATTCAAATCCACGTCCACAGGCTCCGCGCCGCCCGTGCGCGAAAAGTTGAGCAGGTTGTTGACGATCTCGCTCGCGCGAAACGTCTGCTTCACGATCCGCTCGATCGTCTTCTGCCGCGGATCGTCCGCCGGTATCTGCTTCGCCAGCATCTGGATGTAGTTCGAGATCACCGCGAGCGGCGTGTTCACCTCGTGCGCCACTCCGGCGGCCAGCAACCCGAGCGACGTCAGCTTCTCGGTCTGCACCATCTGGTCTTCCAGGCGCACGCGCTGCGTGATGTCGTCCAGCAGCACCAGCCGGCCCAGCCGCGCGCCGTCTTTGCCCAGCAGTGGCGCCACCGAAGCGTTCACCACCAGATGTCTTCCGCTCCGCATGGTCAGATGGAATTTATAGATGCCCGAAACATGCTCGGCGGCTGCATGCGCGAAGATTTCGCCCGAAAGGTCGCGCGGCAGCACTTCGTCGATCTTGCGCCCGATCGCTTCGCTGCGCGGCACCTCGAGCAAATCCTCGAGCTGCGGATTCCACGATTCGATGCAGTCGTCGAGGTCGGCCGTCAGCACGCCGATGCGCAGCGATTCCACGATGTTTTCGTTGAAGTCCTTCAGGCGCTCGATCTGCAGCGCTTTCTGCTCGAGCGACTGGTAGAGCCGCGCATTTTCCACCGCGATCGCCACGTATCCCGCGATGGTCGAAAGCAGCTCGAGGTCCTCGCTCGAAAGGTAATCGCCGTCCACGGTCTTGCCGAGCCCGAGCACGGCGGGCGCGTGGTCGTGGAAGCGGCATGGGATGAAATAGTTCAGGCCCAGCGCGTCGATCGTAGCGCGTACCGTTTCTTTTTCTTCCGTTGCCGCGCGCGAGGATTCGAAGAAAAGGCAGCCATTCGCGAGCGCCGGGCGCGCCGGATCGAGAAAGCTCAGATCGAGCGGACCTTCCGAGTGGATGCCGATCGACCGCGAAAGATTAAACTGCCCCGGCCGCGACGAATCCTCGAGGAACACCGCCAGCCGGTCGACCAGCAGCGTCTGCGAAACTCGATCGAGCACCGAGGCGAGCAGCGGCTCGATGCGCACTTCATTGGTGAGCGCCCGCCCGAATTCGATCAGCGTCCGTCGATAATCCAGCCGGTCGCGATAGAAAAAATGATCCAGACGCGCCTGCACCCAGTCGCGCAGCGGTTGAAACAGAAACGCGGCAACCACGATCGCGATGATCGCCCCGCCGGGGCCGGTGGGCCACGCCGTGTGGAAAAGTTCGCCGATCACGGCGATCGCCGCGAAATAGATCGTCACCACGCCCGCCGTCGCAAACGTATACGCCAGCCCGCGCTTGAAGATGATGTCCACGTCCATCAGCCGGTAGCGGATCACCGCGTAGCCGAAGCACAGCGGAATCAGGGCCAGCGAAAACACGGAAAGCTTCGTCCACGAGGGAAGCGCGGTCGAAAAGAGGAACGGCAGAATGTAAAGCGTGAAAACCGGAAGGATTCCCGCGACCGTGCCGCCCGTCACCCACTTCAATTGCTGCCGCAGCACCCCGCTGGGCGCCGCGAAATAGCTCGCAAGGAAGACACCAGCCGCCAGAAGGAAATAGGAGCCGAGGTAGAGCAGATCGATCTGATCGAGAAACTGGCGGCTGCTGATCGATGGCATGAAATCGAGTGTGCCGGTGGCCACGAAAATCTGCAGCGCCAGCAGAATCGCCGGCACGCCGTAGACGCCGAACGGCGCGATCGTTCCCCAGAAAGTTCCGCGGCGGCGCTCGGGAAACACCAGCGCGAAGTGCAGCAGCAGCGCGGGCTGCAGCAGCAGCGCCACGGCGTTGCTCCAGTAGATGATCCAGTCGAACGAGTTCAGCTTTCCCGTGTAATGAAAGCTGTAAAGGATGAACGACGCCAGGCAAAAAACGTAGAAGTGGATCGCACGCGGCGCGTTCCACCGGCGCACGAAAATAAAAAGCCCGATGAATAGATAGAGCAGCGCTGTAAGGCGCAGGTAGTTGTCGATCGAGGAAGACGTGTCCTGCGGGACGGTAATCAGCGGCACGTCGAGCGATTCGCCGTTGCGCCGGATTCCGTAGTGGACTTCCGCCCAGGGACCCAAGCGGAAGAGTACGCGCGTCACGTCCGTCGCGTGGTGAATCGAAGCGCCTGCGACGGTCTGCACCTCGTCGCCTTCGCGCATCCCCGCGCGATCCGCGGGCGAGCCGGGAACAATGTGCCAGGCAGTCACGCCCTGGGCCGTATCCATCCAGGTGACGCCGTCATCCGGAAGAACGAAGCGTGAACGCTGCTGGAAATTCAGGGCCGCGAAGATGATGGCCGCGAGCGTAATGAGAGCTAGTAAAACCGCCCCGAGCCGCGTTCGGAGGTGATCGTTCATCAACGGGTCCCGTGACTTACCCTTCCACCCTGATCTTTGCTCCCCATCCTAGCACGTGGACTTCCAGCGAACCAGCCCGATTATCGCAATTAATCCGCCTGTTTTGTGTGATTTACAATTTATCGAGGGGCTGGCTTTTCCGCTAAATCCCATTTGTGGAAGGTGCATTCCCGATTCCAGTAGAGGCAAAGATTTCAAGCGTTTAGAACTGCAGGCTCAGACCGCCCCTGAAAAAGCGGTAAGACGGGACCAGCATCACCGATCCATCGCCGGTTGCTACGGGGATATATCCTTGCGCGAGCAGGTTGCCGACGTCCGCCTGCACTTCCATGTGGCAGGGGAAGACATTGGGCAACGGTTGCCGGATTTCCATGCTCAGATAGGGGTCGATCTGGTAGACCGACTCTCCATAAGAGTCGAGCCGGGAAACGGTCGGCCCGCTCAGCCACTTATAGCTTGCCGATACCTTCGTGCCGAAGCGCGGCACGGTGGCGGAAACGCGTCCGGCAAGGCTGTGCCGGTAGCGGGTATCCAGCTCGTCGCGAAGCGTCGCCGCAGTGGTATCGCCATCGGGGGCCAGCGCCCCGGCATACGCGTAGACGATGGTCGTATCCAGATGGGAGTTCAGCTTCTCGCGGTAAGCGACGCGCGCCCCGGTCGAGCTCGAAGATCCGCCATCGTAGGCGAATGCCTCCGAAAAATAGTCCTGCAGGAAATCGGGGCCGTCGGCGGCGCCGCCGCGGCCGATCACCGCGGTATGACTCGAGAAATCGTGAAATACGGCGGCGGTCACATCCGCGCGCTTGCCGAGCGTGTGATCGATCGCCAGCTCCTCGTGCACGCCGTTCTCAAAGACCGGCCGTCCCGCTCGCATCAGCAGAGTCGGCAAAGTGTCGAGCGTATCGACCGCCGATTGCAGCGAGTCGGCCGCGGCCACATCGTTTTGCCATGGACGCGCCGCGGCGATCAACGACGCGCGCCAACTGGGCGCGATCTGCACCGCCACCTCGCCGCGCGGCCGCAGCGCGGTCGTGGTGCCGTTGAACCCGGCCATCAGGAATTCGGCGCCGTAGCGAATGCTCACGCGATCGCCGAGGCTCAGCGCGTCGTCGTGCGAAATCCGCAATCCCCGGAAAACGGGACCGCCAGGAGTGAGTCGCGACTCGCGCACCAGAATCGTCGTAACCGGGCCGGCCCCTTCCTCACCCGTCGGCAGCCACTCGGCGGCTAGACCTGCCGACGAAGAGGCATCCTGATAGCTGAATTGCCCCGCCATCAGCATCTGGCCCTTCGTGCCCAATCCCACGCCATATGCGAACGCTGTGCCCGGCGAATCCGCTACGTCTGAAACGGAGCCCGGATGGTCCGCGCCCGAAGTCACTTCGACCCGCGCATGCGCCTGCTCGGCCTGCGAGCCGTCCGAATTGCCTTGATCAACGTCCGGCACGTCCTGCCATCGCAATACCGAGCGCGTTGCCGCGGAGGTCCGCAGCACCCAGGTCCAATCGTCCGCCGCAACTTGCTGATTAGCGGGCCGCCGCAGTTTTTCAAACGACGACATCACCGACCCGAGGACAATCTGCAGCAGGGCCGCGTGGTCCGTATCCACTTGGATGTGCTGCTCCACCGCCGGCAGGAATCCCGCCAGCGTGACCGTGATCGAGTACATCCCGACCGGCAGCACCGAGGTTGAGAATCGTCCGCGGTCGTTCGTGAGGAGCCGGATCGACGAAGGATCAAGCAGCCGTTCCGACGACACCACCACCGTCGCGCCCATTTGGGGAGTTCCGGCCGGGTCGACCACCACGCCCGCGATTCTCGCGGCATCGGACGCAGCGTGGAGCGGCAACGCGAACGCACAGACCAGGGAGGCCAGGCCGAGAAGTCGAATGGTTCGAGAGCCCAACGCTTACCTCCCCTGTTTTGCGCTCGCCGGCATCGGTTTCACCGTAAATTCCGTCGTGGGAGTAATCGTTTGCTTGGTCACGTTGTCCGTGATCGCAACTTCGAGCTTGTATTTTCCAGGCGAAAGAGAGCCCAGAGTGATCGTGTTTGCGAGCGTCATTTCCTCGCCGTGCTCGGGGATTTTGTCCGCCGGAAGATCGAATTTCAGCACCGGCGCGGTTTGATCTTTCTCGGCCTTCGTCACGCGAAACTCTACCGAGGCATCCGCTTTGTGCGTCTTGTCGTCCACCTTCAGGTTGTAGACCTGAAGGAACACGCCCATGCTGTCCTCGGGCGTGAAAGTCTGATCCAGCTTGGGCCGGACTTTCAGGTCGCCCAGCACGAATTGGCCGAGCCCGATATCCTTCGTCGAGACGCGCTGAATGTCGTCCGCAAGGATCAGGGAGCTGTTGCTCAGTTGATCGTCGTTGAAGCGCGGCACGTCGAGACGCGCGTTCACCACGCCCACGTTGCCGCTGTTGACGTCCTTGACCACGATGTCCAGGCGGTAGAGGCCGGGAGTCAGTGGAACGGCCTTCTGGTAAATTCGCGATGTGCCGATCTCCGCTTGCAGCAGCGAAGTCGGCACCTCGGTCGCCAGCGTATCCTCGAACGTCTGCACCACACGCCCGCTGAGGCTCGTGATGCGCGCGAAGAGATTCATGTTCGCGCTGTCGACGCCGTCTTTCTGCTGAAAACTCAGCTGCCGCACCGGAATCTGCACCGTAATCGGCACGAGCACCGTATCGGACGTGATCCGCAAAAAGTCGTAGCGATAGTCAAACTTCAGCTGGTCGCGAATCAGGCGCGAGCTCGAATCCGCTTCGAGATCCTTGAACTTCACCGGGGGCGGCCGGAAGATGTTCGCTTCCAGTTCCATACGGCTAAACTCGTTCATGCTTTCCGGCATCCCGTTAATGCCCATCTCGTTTTCGGCCATGTTCGTGCCGTCGGTATTCGAGAAGCGCTGCGACTTGTCGGCCATGCCCATGGATTCCGCGAGCGTTAGGCCGGCATTCGGAACGCGCAGCAGAGCGTCTTTTTCGCTCGGGTCGGTCGTCAGATGGTATTCGCCGGTGCTCGTGGGATCCACGAACTCGAGCTCCACGTTTTCGCCGATGCCCTCGAGATACCGGTAGCGCCAGTCTTCGTAGGGATACGTCGTGGTCTCGCCGCCGCCCTGGTCCATCGGACGATCCCACGTGCCGCCCGTCGGATGCGAATCGATTTCGTCCGGAGGGCCCCACATGATGTAGATCTTGCCGCGATCGGTCTTCCAGCCCGGTATGCCCGAGGCGAAATGCTCGTTCGCATAGGCGATCCGGCGATAGTGCTCTTCCTTGTACGTGTTTTCAGCCGAATCCGGGTCGGGATTGCGCCGCTGCCAGAAAGCCTCGATGAATTGCTCGCGCTCTTCGTTCGTCGATAGATGCAGGAACGTGTGGCGTTCTTCAGGAGTGATGATGTACACCACATCTTGATCCAGCCAGTTCTTGTACTGAGGCTCGAGTTCTTTCTTGAGCTCTCTGTCGCTCTTTTCCTTGAGGTTCTTCTCGTGCTTTTTGTCTCGACGACCCTGCGCCTGATCCGGCGCCTGGTCCTGCGATTGATCGGGTGCCTGAGCTTGTGATTGATCCTGGGATTGATCCTGGTCTTGAGCCACCGTGCGGGAAGGCGCCGCCCACAGCACAAGCCCCCCCATCAACACGACTAATGGGAACGTCTTCACAAAACGATCCATAATGGCATCCTTATCCGATTGGGCTAGAATCGTAACCTGTCCCAAGGTACAGGTCAATCAGTGTTTGCGCGCGCCCCTTGTCCGCTCCCCCTTTGGAATCCCATGTGCTTCAAGGGGTTGCTTCGCCGAAAGCCGGTTGCCCGCAAGCGGCGGAAAGCTCAAACCGACCCGCCTCAGCTCTAATGAGAAGGCACTTGCGCCCGCGTCAAACGATTTTCATTTTGATGCCGCACGGAACCGAATTAGAATGTCAGGCAGACGTCGTGGTGGCGTTTGAGCGTGGAGTGGGACCGAAATTGGGCCGGCTCGGCCCGTGCTGAAAATCGTAACGTCCGCCTCTAGCCGAGAAACATTCTGTCCCGTCTAAGCGTATGTATCAGGTGGTGGGTAAAGTTGTCAATCTAGGACCCTCCAATCCGAAGGTTGGTGCAATGAAAACCTGGCAAAAAGCTGGCATCGCGGCCGGTGTGGTCTTGCTGCTCGGAGGAGTGGCCTGGTACAGCATCTACGAGCAGAATCAGGGCGTAATCACGGTCCAGACAGGACAAGTGGTTCGCCAGGATTTGACCTCGATTGTCACCGCCTCCGGCGAAATCCGTCCGAAAAATTATACGAACGTATTGGGGGAGGGGCTGGGCAAGATCACGGACATCGACGTGAAGGAAGGCGATTCGGTGAAGAAGGGCGACGTCCTGCTGCACCTGGAAAACATCCAGCCGGGCGCGGACGTCCAGGCCCAGCAGGCCAGCATCGACGCGGCCGCAGCCGCTTTGCAGGCCGCCGGCGCCAATTATGACGCAGCCGTTTCCACGGTGGCGCAGCGGCAGGCCGATCTCGACAAAGCCAAGCTCGATTGGCAGCGCGGCCAGATTTCCTATAAAGAGCAGCTGATCGCCAAGCAGGAATACGACGCCGACAAGGCCACCTACGACAGCGCCGTGGCAGCCCTGCAATCGGCGAAGGACCAGGTGGCCCAGACTCTCGCCGCCCGCGAGCAAGCGCGCTCGAATCTCGCGCAGAACAAGGCCGAGCTCCGCCACACGGCCGACGTCCTCGCCAAAACCACTTACACCGCGCCGATCAACGGCATCATCAGCTATATCGCCGTGCGCGTGGGCGAAAACGTGGTGCCCGGCATTCAGGGCACCGCCGGCAGCTCGATCCTCACCATTTCCGACATGAGCGTCGTGACCGCCGAGGTGATGGTCGACGAGACGGACATCGTAAACGTGAAAAATGGCCAGCCGGCCGACGTGACCATCGACGCCATCCCGGACAAAACCTTCAAAGGCCACGTCACGGAGGTAGGCGAGCTCGCGATTTTGCGCACTTCCGGCCAGGCTTCGATGACCGAGGTCACGGCGAACGTCCAGGAAGCGCGCGACTTTAAAGTCGTCATCACTCTCGATAATCCGCCGCCGTCGCTGCGGCCCGGGCTTTCGGCGACCGCCAAGATTCAGACGGCCAGCAAGAGCAACGTGCTGACGATCCCGATCCAGGCGCTCGCCGAGCGCACCCAGAAAGAGCTCGACGAAGCCAAGAACGGCACGAGCAGCAACATCACGCTCGCCGCCTCGAACGACACCGCCAGCAAGGACATTCAGGGCGTATTCGTGGTGCGCGCCGGCAAGGTGCAGTTCGTGCCCGTGCAGACGGGCATCACGGGCGTCTCGAATATCGAAGTCACCGGCGGCCTGCAGGAAGGGGACACCATCGTCACGGGCAGCTTCAAGGCCCTGCGCTCGCTCAAGCCCGGCACCAGCATCAAGATCGACAATTCGCAGCCGGCGCTCGACGATACAACATCGTCGTAGCATCGCGGAATCACAGCATCAGATGGGCCATCTTCGAGGGAGCGCAATGCACATGGCGGTGGAAGAAACCGGCTCGCAGAGTTTCCGGCAGGATCTGATCGACTCCGGGATCGTGATCCAGACGGACGATCTCTGGAAGACGTACGAGATGGGCACCGAGCAGCTGCACGCGTTGCGCGGCGTGACCATGCAGATCCGCAAGGGCGAGTACGTCGCCATCATGGGTCCTTCCGGCTCGGGAAAATCCACGCTGATGAACCTGATCGGCTGCCTCGACACGCCCACCAAGGGCGACTACTGGCTCGCCGGCCGCCTGGTGAGCCAGCTCGACGACGACGAGCTGGCCTACATCCGCAACCGCGAAATCGGTTTCGTCTTTCAGACGTTCAATCTGCTGGCGCGCGCCACGGCGCTGCACAACGTGGAGCTGCCGATGATCTACAACGGCACGCCCGCCGAAGAGCGCATCGAGCGCGCCAAGAAAGCGCTCGCGCAGGTGGATCTTTCCGGGCGCATGAGCCACAAACCCAATGAACTTTCCGGCGGCCAGCGCCAGCGCGTCGCCATCGCCCGGGCGCTCGTGAATAATCCCTCGATCCTGCTCGCCGACGAGCCCACCGGCAACCTCGATTCCGCCACCGGCGAGGAAATCATGGGCCTTTTCGCGCGCCTGCACGAAGGCGGGAACACCATCATCCTCGTCACCCACGAACCCGACATCGCCGCGCGCGCCCACCGCGTGATCCGCGTGCGCGACGGCAAAGTCGAGAAAGACGAAGCCACCCGCTAGCCAGCTGAGCAGTAGCCTTTTCCCAATGCGGCGCCGCCCTTTAAGGGCGGCAGCGGTCGCTTCGGCCGTCCAAAGAAAAGACTGTGTCGCACCTACGGCGCTTGTCGCTTTTACACTTTGAACCCAGCGCTTCCGCGCCGGGCTAACTTGTGCCGCACCTACGGTGCTGAGCCCCACGCGAAAGAAAACCGCCAGCAGGTGAGTGTCGATCGCTGGCGCACTCGGCTATCAAGGGCAATCGACGGTGAGATCGACGACGGCGGGCTCGGTCCAGCGGACGCGCATCAGCCGGGATACCGGCTGTTCATCCGTTCTTCGACGTCCGCGTGTTCAACGAAGTCGCCGCGGTCCGCTGCGTCGATTCCCTTTTCGACTTCGCGCACGAACCATTCGTCGTAATCCACCATGCGCTCGACGGCATCGACTACGAGCGATTCGGAGTCGCGACCGCGCTCGAGGGCCAGGCGGTCGAGTTTCGCTTGCAGGTCGGGATTCAGGCGTACTTCCATGGAACTAGCTTAGGAAGCGCCAGCGACACTGTCAAGCAATCCTCCAGCCCCGCGCCCACCGCGCGCGCGACGCTGGTATTTGGACCTCCGCGGAGACCCGGAATTTATTGGAGATTTAAGATTTCAGATTTCAGGAACCGGAGACGGGCGGACGCATGCAGGCTCCGAGCGGATGTTTCAACCGTCCCGTCCGGGACTCGGATTTTGGTCGAGAGGTCCCCGGCATTCCGCTGAGCCTGCCTGACCGGCAGGCGGGCTCCATGCCGGGCTGATTTCAATCGCGCCTCCGGCGCTTGGAAGAACGTGAGTCGGAAAAGACCGAAAAACGAAGGAACGATCGGAGATTTGAAACTGGAGATTTGAGAAGGGACCCAGACAAGGGAATGGTTAGTTCTGCCGGGGGGCGGAATGAGAGGCGATTTCATTCAGGAAGGCGCGGAGGCGGTCGCGATAGGGTTGGGGTGAAATGAGCGCGGCTTCTTCGTGGCAGTCGCCGTCGATTCGAAGGATCGATTTGGGCCCGGGCGCGGCAGCAAAGACGCGTTCACCCATTTCGGGCGGAATCACCGGATCGCGCGTGCAGTGAACGACGAGAAGAGGCGCGTTGATTGACTTGAGCCGGCGGGCAGTGTCGAACTGCCTCCAGACGAGGAGGTTCGCGCCAGGTAGAAACCAAAAAACCTTTTGAGCCATTGCGCTCAAGGACGGGAAGGGCGCTTCGAGCACAACGCCGCCCACTCGGCGTTCGGCGGCGAGATGCGCGGCGACGCCCGTTCCGAGGGACTGGCCGTAGGAAATGATCTCGCGAGGATCGATAGACTTGTCGCGAGTCAGATAGGAGTAGCCAGCCTCCGCATCGCGGTAGAGTCCCGTCTCGCTCGGCGATCCTTCGCTTCGTCCATAACCGCGGTACTCGATTGCGAGGACGCTTGCGGGAAGTTCGTGCAGAAAGCGGTAAATGTCGGCGCGATCGGCGATATTGCCGGCGTTGCCGTGAAAGGCGAGGAAGGTGAAAGCCGCGCCATCCGCGCCGATCCACCATGCATGGAGCTTGACTCCGTCCGCGGTCTTCAGCCAGACGTTTTCAACCGGGAGGCCGCTCGGGTTCCAATCGCCCTCGAGACGGCCCGGATCATTCGGGAAAAAGATAAAACGCGATTCGAACATGCGAATGATGCAGAGGGCGACGACATAGGCGACGAGGATCGTGAGCAGCAGTCGCAGCAGGCGCCTCGCCACGGGTCGCCCCCCTTTCTGTACGGGATGACTGCGGGCCGACGCTTGATTTGTACACGGTGTTGGAGGTGACCTACAAGCGAAAGCGGTCTGGAAACTCGAGGAACGAGGCGCGGACGCGGGCAGGCTGCGCGCGGATATTTCAACCGTCCCGTCCGGGACTCGGATTTTGGTTGAGAGGTTCCCGGCATTTCCGCTGGGCCTGCCTGACCAGCAGGCGGGATCCTTGCCGGGCTGATTTCAATCGCGCTTCCGGCGCTTGGAAGAACGTGAGTTGGAAAAGATCGAAAAACGGAGGAACGATCGGAGATTTGGGAAGCGGGAGACGCCCGGCAGCCAGCCTCCCAACGAGCTTTCAACGATGTCGCCGCGCGCGTCCGCCGGCGTTTGACCGGCGCTCGTAATTAGTGTATATACAATAATGTGTTCTCGTGGGACACGCGCAAGGCGCTGCGCAATCAGGAGAAGCATGGCGTCTCTTTTGAAGAAGCCGCCACGGTGTTTGCCGATCCCGATGCGCTTGACTGGGAAGACACACGGCATTCCGAATCCGAGGATCGACGCAAGAGACTGGGCGCATCGGCTGCGGGCCGAGTTCTGCTGGTGGTTTATACATACAGGAGGGTGAGCCATGCCAAGGAAACCGTTCGAATCATCAGCGCGCGGCAAGCGAGCCGCAAAGAACGCCAAGCATATGCCGGACAGCCGGATTGATTTCTCAGATATCCCGGAATCGACGAACGCGGAATTGAAGCGCGCCCGCCGTGTGGGACGCCCGAAATTGGGCCACGCGAAACAACTGATCGCGATCCGAGTCGATCCACGCTTGCTGGCCCGCTTGCGCCGCCTCGCCCGCAACAAACAGAAGCCGTACCAAACGCTGATCCACGAACTGCTCGAGAAAGCCGCCCGCACCACCGGGCGATCGTGATGCACACGTGAGTCGCGGAAATTCGAAACTCGGAAAGACCGGACACCATGTGCCGCGGGTGAGGCTGCGCACCCTTCTTTCGCCGGGGCAAGCTGAAGCCCCGACCCCCTAAACGATCGTCCTGGGCCGGCGAGACGCCGGCGCTACCCAAACCGGGCCCGGCCGCAGGGCATCCACGGGGCAAGACGGCTTCTACGTATTTCTGCGACTATGCGGCGCGCAAATCCTGCTGTAAAGAGAGCAAGGGCTTTACTGCCGAAAGCAGGCTAAAACGGCCTGAAATGGCCGGAAAAGGGCGATTTTGGCGGGAATTTGCGATGTCGCGATGGCCGAGCCAAAAAGAGAAGACCGTCCGCGCGTTCCAAGCGTTTCTGAATGTGATGGATACGGCGGACTGGTTTCAGAACGAGCTGCGCGGGCCGCTCGAATCATTTGACCTTTCGATGCCGGGATTCCGGGTGCTCGAGATGCTCTACCGCGAGGGCGCGCTGACCGTGGCGGACGTGGCGCGGAGGCGGCTATGCACGCGGCAGAACATCTACTTCGTGCTTGCAGGCCTCGAAGGACGCGGGTGGGTGAGGCAGATGGTGGTGAAGGTGCCGGCGGCGGCGATCAAAGAGAGCCGGATATCGAAATTGCGGCGCGGAATCCAACGCGAGGGGCCGCGCGTGGCCGTGATCGGGCTGACAAAGAAGGGGAAGGAGTTCGTGGGGAACGTGCTGCCGCGACACGTGAAGATGGTGAAGGCGCTGATGCGGGCGCTCGACGGGCGCGAGCAGGAGTCGCTGAGCAAGATGTGCGAGAAGCTGCGGGAGGGCGACGTCGCGAAGTTTTTGCACGAGATTCAGATGATGGACGAGGAAGAGGAAGCGGCCGAGCTGAGAGACAAAATAAAGGCGGAGCTCGAGCGGCTCGCGAGCCCAAAGAGAAAGAAGCTCCCGAAGGCGCTGATGCGGGCGCTCCGCGAACGCAGCAAGATGCCGGGCTGATTACAATCGCGTCTCCGGCGCTTGACGCGCCGCAATTTTCCACGTCGATGCCCGGCCAGATGAAGCTGCACAGGGATCGTGCATGACGATCGGGAATTCGAAATTGCGGATTTGAAATTCGAGAGGCGGAACGGGCCGCGGCGCCGCATTCAAATCTTCCGGGCGGCAGGGTAGAATCGGCGGGATGGTGCGGATCACGGCGACGGATTGGGTGTTCGTGCTGACGGGAGCGGGGATCAGCGCGGAGAGCGGCATTCCGACGTTTCGGGATGAGGGCGGCCTGTGGCGCAACTACCGCTTCGAAGACGTGGCTTCGCCGGCCGCCTGGCAGCGCGATCCGCAACTCGTGTGGGAATTTTATTCCATGCGGCGGCGCGTGGCCGCGGCCGCAAGACCGAATCCCGGGCATTTCGCCCTCGCCGCGCTCGAACGCCGCCTCGGCGACCGCCTCTACCTGTGCACCCAGAACGTCGACAACCTGCAGGAGCAGGCCGGGTCGATTCGCGTGGTCCACGTGCACGGCGAGCTTTTCAAGAGCCGCTGCGACACGTGCGAGGAAACGCCCTTCGCGGACGCGCGCACGTTCGAACCGCCCTCGGAACTTCCCTGCTGCCACTGCGGCGGCCGCATCCGGCCGCACATTTGCTGGTTCGGCGAAGCGCCCTTCTGCATGGACGAAATCTATCAGGCGCTCGGCCTCTGCACCGTCTTCATCGCCATCGGCACGTCCGGCGTCGTGGAGCCTGCCGCGAGCTTCGTCGCGCACGTCCGCCGGCGCGCGCACACGCGCACCGTCTACATCGGCCCCGAAGCGCCCGCGAATCGCTCGGCGTTTAGCGAATGCCACGAAGGCAAATCGGGCGAGCTGCTGCCGAATCTGTTCGCGTTCGAGTGAATCACATGGCGTGTGCGGCGGCGCGCGGCGCGGGCGGGTTCAGCGGCGGCGGGATTTCTTGCGGGCGGCGCGCTTCGGGCGGGATTTTGGATGCGGCTTGGCGTGCGGCTTTGACCGCGAAGCTTTCTTCGGCTTCGCGTCTCTTTTCAGCGCGAGGCGGCGCTGCCGGGCCCAGCCAGGCTTATTGGCTTGGCGGCCGCGGGCGATGGCCAGCGCATCCGGCGGAACGTTGTCCGTGATCACGGAGCCGGCGGCGACGTAGGCGCCATCGCCGATGCGCACGGGCGCGACGAGCGCCGAATCGCTGCCGATGAAGACGCGGCTGCCGATTTTCGTCTCATATTTCCCGAAGCCATCGAAGTTGCAGGTGATCGTGCCCGCGCCGATATTGGTTTCGGCCCCGACCGTGGCATCGCCGAGATAGCTGAGGTGCGGCGCCTTGGCCCGCTCGTGCAGCGTGGTCTTCTTCATCTCGACGAACGTGCCCACGTGCGCGCCTTCGCGGACATCGCAGCCGGGACGCAGCCGCGCAAACGGACCTACCTGCGCTTTCGCGCCGATGCGCGAGGAGACGAGGTGCGTTTGCGGCAGCACGGTCACGTCGTCGTCGAGGCGCATGTCGATCAGGACGCTGCCGGCACCGATCTGGCAGCGCGCGCCGATGCGCGTCTTGCCGAGCAGGCGCACGCCGGGATCGACGACCGTGTCGGATCCCGCGGTCACGTCGGGATCGATCACCACCGTTTCCGGCAGATAGATCGTGACGCCCGCGTCCATCAGCTCCGCGGCCTTGCGCGCGCGAAAGGCGCGATCGGCGTCGGCGAGATGCGCGCGCGTGTTGCAGCCGGTCACTTCGTTGGGATCGCCGGCGAGGCAGGCGAGCACGCGCTCGTTGCGCTGCCGCAGCAAGGCAATCGCATCGGTGAGATACAGCTCGTGGTGGACATTTTCCGGGCGCAGCGCAGCGAGGCAGGGCCAGAGCTTTTCGAGCGTGAAGCAGTAGATGCTGGAATTTACTTCGCGGATTTCGCGCTGCTCGGGCGCGAGGGCCTTATCCTCGACGATCGCCTGCACGCGCCCTTCGGCGTCGCGGACGATGCGGCCGTAGCCCGCGGGGTCGGCGAGCTCGGCGCTGAGAATGGTGGCGGCCGCTTCGCCGCGGCGGTGCGTATCGATGAGCGAGGCGAGCGTTTCGGTGCGGAGGAGAGGAGCATCGCCGGGAAGGACGACCGCCAGCTTCGCGCTCTTGCGAATCGCGCGCCGCGCCACCTGCATGGCGTGGCCGGTGCCGCGCTGCGGTTGCTGCAAGATGGTTTGCACGGGAATCGGCAAATCGAGTTCGTCGACCGCCGCGGTGACGGCTTCGGCCTGATGTCCCACGACCGCGAGAATCTGAGCGGGCTTGAGCGGCTGGCAGGCGCGAATCACGTGCTCGATCAGCGGGCGCCCTCCAGCGCGGTGCAGCACTTTGGCGAGGTCCGAGCGCATGCGCGTTCCCTTACCCGCCGCGAGGATAATGATGGAGGTGTCGGTCGAGGCCACTGCGCGTATTGTCTACTCCGGCTCCGCGATTTTGCAATCAGTGAATTTATTGACTTTTCTCCGGGGACACGATAAGCAACGGCAAGTTCCGCCTTGAAACGCGGAGGAGGCGCGACGAAATGCTGTGCTCGCGTTGCGGTGAAGCGAATGCGGTTGGCGTGAAATTTTGCGTGCAGTGCGGCGCGCCGCTGGGGGCGGAGTGGCCGCCCGCGGAGGCGCCGTCTGCGGCTCCGGCGGGCCCTCCCGCGGCCAGCGGATCGGTTCTCGGTCTGTCCCAGCCGAAAGTATTGCAACCGCTGCCCGGTCCGCCTCCGATGGGGCCGGCGCAAAACAGCGGGAAGGCCATCGCCAGCCTGATCTGCGGACTCCTGGGATGGATTTTTCCGGCGGCGGTGGCGGCGATCATTCTGGGCCACGTTTCTCTCTCGGAAATCGGGCGTTCGGCGGGGAGATTGAAGGGGCGCGGGATGGCCATCGCCGGGCTGGTGATGGGCTATGCGGGGCTGTTCTTCATTCCGTTTATCCTGATCGTTGCGGCGATCGCGATTCCGAACCTGCTGCGCGCGCGGCAGGCGGCGAACGAGGCGACGGCCGTGGGCTCGCTGCGAACGATCGACGTGGCCGCGATCACCTATTCCTCCACCTACTCGAACGGCTTTCCGCCAAGCCTTGCCGCGATCGATGGGGACGGAAACCGGAGCGCCAGCTGCGACGCCGCGCAGCTGATCGATTCGGCGCTCGCATCGGGACAAAAAGACGGCTACGAGTTTACGTACGTGCCGCTGAGAACGCAGGTTCTCGGGGATGAAGCGAAAAAGCGCGGCTGCACCGCCCCGGGATCAAGCTCGTATGAGGCGCATGCGGATCCGCTCACGCGCGGAACCACGGGAGAGCGCAGCTTCTACACCGATCAAACGGGCGTGATTCGCTTCGAGAGAGACAGGCCGGCCACCGCGGATAGCGCGCCGCTCGAGTGAGCCGGCTTGCGCGCCGCGCCGCAGACGGCGCTTAGCTCGCCACCGTCTTGGCCGCCCGTTCGAGGCCGCGCTGGTAGATCGACAAATTCACGTAGGCGGCTTGCAGGATCGGCGCGGCCAGCCCTTGCTTGCGGCCGCGTTCCAGCAAATCGCCGATAATCGTATCGGCCTCGACCGGCGCGCCTTTGATGAGATCGCGATACATCGAGGATGTTAACGCCGAACCTTCGGCCATCAGCTTGGCCGCCTGATCGGCGAGGAAGGCCTCCGATTGGGGATAGCCGTTGGCGCTCGCGATGCTGCAACACTCGCGCAGCGCCATGCGAGCGATCTCGGCGCCACCGGGGGCCGAAGCAATCTCGCCGATGTTGCCGCGCAGCAGACAGGTAAGCGCACCCAGGGTGGCGAGCTGCACCCATTTCTGCCACATATCGCGGAGGATGTTGTCCGAAATGGCGGCGTCGAAGCCCGCGCCGCGCAGCGCCTCATCGAGCTTTTGGAGGCGCGGCGAAGTGCGGCCGTCGAGCTCGCCATAGATGAGCCTTTGAAAATCGGTGAGCTGGCGGATGCGGCCTTCGTCGTCCACGTCCGTCGAAACCATGCAGACGCCACCGAGCACGGGCTTTTCGCCGAAACGCTGCGCGAGAAGATCCATATGGCGCATGCCATTGAGCGCGGGATAAATCATCGTCTCGGGTCCCACGGCGGCGGCAAAATCATTCATCGCAGCGGAGAGCGAATAGCTTTTCACGCTCAGCAGGATCAGGTCGAAAGGACCGGCGATCTGGCCGGCGGTAATCGCCTTGGGGTGCAGCGTGAGATTTCCATAGCGGCTGACGATCTGGAGGCCCTTCGCCTTCAGCTCTTCGGCCCGCCTGGCGCGAACGAGGAACGTGACGTCGCGCCCGGCCTCGGCCAGGCGGCCGCCGAAATAGCCGCCCACAGCGCCCGCGCCTACCACCAGAATTCGCATGGCTCAAACTTCTCCTTATTCTCTGACGCTATTGCGAAGCGGCGGATTCAGAATTCTTGTCAGTCGGCTTCGAGGGACGATGTGGCGGCGATCGAGGCATCCGGGGTGGCGGCGGGCATGCCCGGGCCGGCGGTGGTTTCGGTCCAGAGCGAACGATCGTCGAGCAGGCGGGTAACGAGCTGCGTATGCAGGGCGTGGCCCGCGCGATAGGCGACGATGCGGGCCTGCAGCGGCCGTCCCACGAGCGCGAGGTCGCCGATCAGGTCGAGTGCCTTGTGGCGGCCGAACTCATCGGGGAAGCGCAGCGGGCCATTCATCACGGATGTATCGTCGAGGACGAGCGCGTTCGCAAGCGAGCCGCCGCGAATCAAGCCCATCTCCTGCAACTGCTGAAAATCCTTCACGAATCCGAAGGTGCGAGCCGGCGCCAGTTCGCGGCTGAATGTCTCGCGGTCGACGGCGACCTCGATATCCTGCGGGCCGATTGCCGGATGGTTGTAATCGACGAAGCAGTGCACGCTGAATTCGTCGGCCGGGTAGATGCCGATGCGGCGGTCGCCGTCGGAGAATTCAAGCGGCTTGACGACGCGAATGTAGCGGCGCAGGCGGCGCAGGCGGCGCGTTCCGGCGCGGGCGAGCAGGTCGATAAAAGGCTTTGAAGAGCCATCGAGGATCGGCAGCTCGAGCGCGTCGAGCTCAACGTAGACATTGTCGATGCCGCAGCAATAGAGCGCGGCCAGCAAATGCTCGGTGGTCGAGATCAGCACGCTCTGGCGCAGCAGGCTGGTGGCGTAGCTGACGCGGGCGACGTTGCGCACGTGCGCCTCGACCTCGAAATTATCGAGATCGGTGCGGCGAAAGACGATTCCCGTATTCGCCGGCGCCGGTACGAGCCGGAGCCGGCTGCGAACCGCCGTGTGAAGGCCCACGCCCTCGATTTCAACGGGGCGCTGAATTGTGATCTGATATGGCATTCCGAGAAGACCCATTCTACAAGGCATTTCTGTGACCGGCCTACGGAAATTTTCAGCGTGTGTTCTGAATGGCTTACGGGGTTCGTTGCGAAGCATTTTCGAAGGCGTGTGGCAGGCATACAACAAAACCTGCGATTCGCCTGTGTCACTTCGAACGGGCTGGGGGATGGCGGCAGCGCTCCGAGGCGAAGGGATCAGGCCCGTCTGAAAGTTTGTCTCCCGAGATTCGAATGCGTACAATGAGGTTGAGTTCCCGAATGGCTGCGCCCTTCAATATACTTTCGAATGCGCCGGCGGCGTCCGCGTCAGGTACTGGAACGCGGCGCCCGGATTGGCTGCGGATTCGCTTTTTCGGCGGCTCGAATTATCAGGAATTGAAGCGCATCATGCGCACGCTCGACCTGCATACAGTGTGCGAGAGCGCGCGCTGCCCGAACATGGGCGAGTGCTGGGACCACCGCACCGCGACGTTCATGATCCTCGGCAACATCTGCACGCGCGCTTGCGGATTCTGCTCGGTGCCCAGCGGCAAACCGATCGGCCCTCCGGATGAGAACGAGCCCGAGCGCGTGGCGGAAGCCGTGGAGCAGATGGGTTTGCGCTACGCCGTGGTGACGTCGGTGAATCGCGACGATCAGCCCGACGGCGGCGCGGCGATTTTCGCGCGCACGATCGCCGAAATTCGCCGTCGCGTGCCGGATTGCCGCGTCGAGGTGCTAATCCCCGATTTCCGCGGCGATTGGGAAGCGCTCGGCACCGTGATGGCGGCCGAGCCCAACGTCCTCAACCACAATATGGAGACGGTGCCGCGCCTTTACCGGCGCGTGCGCAAGGGCGCCGTCTACGAGCGGTCGCTCGAGCTGCTGCGCCGCGCGCGCGAAATGGCGCCCGATGTCCCCACAAAAACCGGCATGATGCTCGGGCTCGGCGAGCAGCGCGAGGAAGTGCTCGGGGCCATGGAGGAGATCGCCGCGCAAGGCACTCACATCCTCACGCTCGGCCAATACCTGCAGCCGACGCCCGAACATTTGCCCATCGAGCGGTACGTCCATCCGGATGAATTCGCCGAATTCAAGCGGCTCGGCGAGCAAATGGGATTCAAGCATGTCGAGGCCGGCCCGCTAGTCCGCTCCTCGTATCACGCCTTCGAGCAGGAAGAATCCGCCCGCAGCTGATCGGCCGAGGCTCTCTCTCCCTTAATTCCCTGATCTCGTCGACTTCTTAAATGCAATTATGCGCCGGAGGCTGCTCCGGGCGCATCGACGCGAAGCAACATTCCAGCTCCCGCGTGAACCTTGACCTGGCCTTTCGATGATTCGAAGGTGATCTCGCCGGCCGGGTCTGTCCGGCCCGAATGGACGACCTTGAGGTGCGGCAAGCCGTAGGCGCCGCAGGCGTTGGACGAAAAGAGCCAGAGAGCTTGCGGCGCGTCATTGGAATCGACTGCCGCGCGGCATCCCCCGTCGGGATTCGCGTTCAAGTGGTCGAGCACGCCGTCGTAGACGGGCGTTCCGACTCTTCCGAAGGCGCCATCGACGGGCCCGCCTCCACGATAGACGGAATCGCCTCCGATTTGAGTGGTGGTCCAGGCATTCTGGGGCGTTCCTCGATCGGGACCCATGGATGGAATCTGGGCTTCATCGACTTCCATGAAAGAGGCCACCGCGCGGAGATTCGTGACGATCGGAATTTTTTCGTGCGACACCTTCAGCGTGTCGAAGCGCACGGAAAGGCGCGCGGGATTGCCGCTCGATGCCGGAGTGGCGCTCGTGATGTGCCCGATGATGGTGGCTCCCGCGCGTATGGTGCGGCCGCTGGTGAGCGGAACATCCTGCATCACTCGTGCCGTAACGATCTGGCCGGGTTTGGCTTTGGCCGATGAAAGCGTGGAATTTAGAACGACCGGGAAGATCGTTCCCGGCGGAATGGACTGAGCGGCGCGAGACGTGAGGGCGAATGCCAGCAGGCCCGCGCCCAGGAAAACAACGGCGCACTTCGTGGTGCGATACATACCTCTACCTCCTTGCCCCCGGCGCATACGGGTGCCGGGGCGGCTTCTTATCCACTTGGATGCCGCGAATTCTTGTACGAGTACGCCGAAAACTCGCCGCGGGCCGGCCGCCTCAGCGGGGCGCCGCAAGGAAAGCATTGGCGAGATCGCGGGCACGCGCCGTGCAGGCAGGATCAGATGCTGAATCGGGCAGCGCCAGCACATCGTGAAAATATTCGGCGGCTTTGTCGTGGTGGCCGATCTCCGCATTCAGATTGCCAGCCAGCAGGAGGAAGACCGGATTGCGGGGATAGCGCGCGGCGAGAGGCTCGGCGAGCGCCAGCGCATCGGCGTAACGCTGGTCGTAGGTGCGCAGATTTTTCGCGAGATAGAAGCGCGAGTCGACCGCCAGCAGGACTCCGCGATCGATTCCCACCCGCATCTGGCGGATGCCCTCTTCCTTATTCCCTCCTGGAATCCCCATGAAGAAGCGCAGCACCTTGGCGATGGCCGAAAGCGTGTCGACGTAATAGTTGTAGAAGCCGAGCGCGGCGGTGGCGTCCGCCATATCCGGATCGAGATCGAGGGCGCGAATGAATTCGGCGCGGGCGGCCACCCCGGCGTGGGCGGTGGCGCGCTTCTCGTCGCGCAGGCCGTAGAGCCGCGCTTTCAGAGCGAGGCCCAGGCCGGCGTAGACGTGCATCTCGGCGGTATCGGATTTGGCAAGCCGATCGCGGGCAAGCGAGATGGCTTTGTCCGCCAGCGCAAAGTAGGCTTCGTCTGCGCGCGCTTTCGGGTGCTTCCAGGCGTCGAGCATTCCCCACTTGATCTCGCAATCGGCGCAATAGATTTTCCACCAGGCTGCTTCGTCTTCGAGCAGGAAGCCGAGGGGACTCTGCGGCTGCTCGCTTTCCATCTGGCGGGCGGTGGCGATGGCGGCGTCGGGATCGCCGGAATAGATCTGATCGAGCGCGTGCGCCGCTTCGGGCGAAAGCACCAGCCGACCGGCTCGTGCCGCCGGCGCGGATAGCGACAGCGCGAGAAGAAGACCCAGGATCAGCGGCGACCGTTTCACGGGGACAATGTTGTAACACAGGATCGCGCGCCGAGCCGACTATCATGTCCGGCTGGCGGCTTATTTCACCCGCCTGGTCCAGCCGGCGAGCCACGAGGCGGTGACGTACATCGTGAAGCATTCGAGCGCAAAGGGCAGAAAACCGAGAAACCCCGGCGCGGGCATCTCGAAAATCTTCCACTCCTGGAACATCGGGAAGGTGTAGCGCCATTTCGCCGCCGCCCAATTGTTCCAGAACTCCCACAGCCAGCCGCAAATCCAGCCCGAAAGAAAAAATCCATAGGCGCGCCGCCGGAATCCCTCGGAAAGGTCGCCGATGAACGACGGCAAGCCGAGCCGGCGATTCAGCGGATCGAGCAACAGCACGAATCCGATCCAGACCAGCACGAAGAGATACGCCGCCGCGCGCTGCGGCAGCACCAGCGGAAGAATCAGGCAAGCCGCGCCGCAGGCGATCAGCGCTCGTTCGGTGGCGGGCGAGATTTTGCGCGGCTGGGCGGGCAGCGGCGGCAGAAGGGCCTGCACGAGGTCCGACGTCTCGAAGATCGCGGGCGTGATCGTGGCGAAGGACCACGCGTAGCCGAGAAAGCCGGGCCAGCCCGCGGGGACGCCGACGTACGTCCAATTGCGGAGGCGCAGATTATAGGCTTCGAAAATCAGCCACAGCGGAATCGAGAGCGCGGCCATGCGCGCGACGGTGATGGGCGCGTCATTCAGGCGCGAGCGGCCGGTGATGGCGAGCACCGCCGCATCGGCGATCAGAATCCAGGCGCTCCACGCGATCGGCGTGAAATACGTGGCGACCGGCTCGACGCCGCGAAACATCAGAAGTTCGGCGGCCGCGAGCGCCACGATCCCGAGCCAGCCCTGCGGCGGAAAAGGAAGGCTGCGGCGCACGCGAAAGAATCCGATCGCGAGGATCGCGACGGTGGCTGCGGTGATGGCGATGCCGATCGCGGTCGAAATCATGCGCGGGCGCGGTTCCTCGGATGCGCGGAATTGTCGCGCGGATATCGTAGCTCAGTTGACCCAACTTTTCGGAGGGCCGCGCCGGTAGCGCCCCTATCTACTGCGCGTCGATTTGGACGCCGGACTTAACACAGAGGGCACTGAGGAGCACAGAGGACACGGAGAATCCGTGCTCGAGTTCTTCGCGCCCGCTCGATTTGTGCGCCGCGCTCAACGCAGCCTTCGCTGAGGAGCATAGACGACACCGAGAACCGTGCCCGGGTCCACATCGCCAAATGACACACGATTGGCCGCGCCCTTTCTTGTTATGCTTTGCGGCGGCTTTTTCGCGCTACACATGAGCGAACCCCAAAAACTCGAACGCGGCCTCGGCCTGATCGAAGCGACCTCGCTCAACATGACGTTCATGGTGGGCATCGGCCCGTTCGTCGTGATCCCGTTCGTGATTCAGGCGATGCACGGCGGAACGGAAAGTCTGCTGGCGTGGGCCGCGGGCGCGGTGCTGGCGGCTTGCGACGGTTGCATCTGGGCCGAGCTGGGCGCGGCGATGCCCGAGGCGGGCGGCAGTTACGTCTTCCTGCGCGAGGCCTATGGCCCGGCGCGCTGGGGACATTTGCTCGCGTTCCTCTATATCTGGCAGACGCTTTTCCAGGGGCCGCTCAGCATCGCCTCGGGCGCGCTGGGCTTCGCCGACTACTCGGCATACCTGGTGGACAAATCGAATTGGCTCGCGCGGGCCGTCTCCGGCGCAGCGCATGCGATCCACACGCACCAGGACAATGTGATCGGGGCGCTGATCGTCGCTTTCGTGATTGTGCTGCTCTACCGGCGCATCACGGAAATCGGAAAAATCTCGATCGTCTTCAGCGTGGTGGTGATCGGAACGATCCTGTGGATCGTGTGGGGCGGCGCGCGGCACTTCGACGTGCACCGCGTGTTCGATTTCTCGGGCGGCGATTGGAATTTGTCCTGGCTGCTCTTCGCCGCGCTCGGGCATGGCACGGTGCAGACGATTTACAGCTATCTCGGTTACTACAACGTGTGCAACCTGGGCGGCGAGATGAAGAATCCCGCGCGTAATATCCCTCGCGCGATTTTCATTTCGATTCTGGGGATTTCGGCGCTGTACCTGGCGATGCAGGCGAGCATCCTCAGCGTGATTCCGTGGCGCGAGGTGGCGCAGTCGAAATTCATCGTGAGCACGTTCATCGAGCGGGCCTACGGCAGCGAATGGGCCACGCTCGCGACCGTGCTGATCCTGATCACGGCGCTCGGCTCGGTATTCGCGGCCATGCTGGGCTATTCGCGCGTGCCCTACGCCGCCGCGCTCGATGGCAATTTCCTCTCGGTTTTCGCGCGCGTCCATCCGAAGAAGCATTTCCCGACGGTGGCGCTGGTGGCGCTGGGCGCGGCTGCGATGGTTTTCAGCCTGGCATTCAGCCTGATTTCGGTGATTCGCGCCATCCTGGCGATGCGCTGCCTCATCCAATTCGTCGGCCAGGGGGTGGGGTTGGTTCTGCTGCACCGGCGATGGAAGAGCGAGCCCGGGCGGTTGCCCTTCCACATGTGGCTCTACCCGCTGCCGGTGATCGTGGCGATCGTGGGATGGATCGGAATTTTCGTGGCGACGGGGCGCAAGCCGATGCTCGCATCGCTCGGAGCCGCCGGAGCAGGTATTCTTGTATATTTGGGGCGCGCGCTGTGGACGCAACAATGGCCATTTGAGGAGGCCCGGTGAATCGCCGAATAAAAGTCTTCATAAATCGCTTCACGCTGCGATGGACCGCGATAGTGATCGCTGCCGTTGTGGTGCTGGCCGCGTTGCTCGCGCCGCAGGTCGGGCGCGTGCTGGCGCAGTCTCTGCCGGACACGGTCGAGGCGATCGATCAGGCCCGCATCGCCACTCGCATTCTCTACACCACCGCGCACCCTGACGACGAAACCGCCGGGCTGATCGCGTACCTCGCGCGCGGGATCGACGCGGACGTCGCGATGCTGCAAATCACGCGCGGCCAGGGCGGGCAAAACGCGATCGGTCCCGAGCAGGATGGAGAACTCGGCGTAATTCGCACCACGGAATTGCTCGCCGCGGATCAGCATTATGGCGCGAAGCAATTTTTCACGCGCGCAGTCGACACCGGATTCTCGAAGAGCGCCAAAGAAACGATGGCGGCATGGGGCGACCTGCCGGTCGAAGACATGGTGCGCGTGATCCGCACCTTCCGCCCCGATGTGGTGATCAACGGATGGGGCGGCGTCCACTGGGGCCACGGCCAGCACCAGGCGAGCGGCATCTACACTCCGGAAGCCGTCGCCGACGCAGCCGATCCCACGAAATTTCCCGAGCAGATCGCCGAGGGCCTGAAGCCGTGGAAGGTGGGACTCGAGCTGCGCCCCGCAGGCTTCGGCTTTGGCCCAGCCTCGCCGCCGGCGCCGAAAGATGCCGTGACGCTGCCGATCAACGACGTGTCGCCGCTGTGGGGCAAGAGCTACGTCGAAATGGGCATGGAGGGGCACGCGCAGCACCGCTCGCAGGGCACGCCCTCACTTTTCGGCAATCCATTTTTCCGCCGGCCGCAGCCGCTGATTACGGAACACGGGCAGGAGGCGGGAGGCGGCTTCGATCCCAAGCTGTTGGCGCAGCCGATCACGTCCCTTGCGACGCAGTTCCCGAGCTTCTCAGCTGAAATGGCGCCCGCTCTCGCCGCGGCGGATCAGGATCTCGCGGCGGCGGCAAAGCAGGCACTCGAACTCGATCGCGCTGCTGCCTCCGATTCCCTGGCGCAGGCGGGCAAGGAAATCGCAGCCCTGCGCGAGAAAATCGCGAGCGCCGGCGGAGACGAAAGCGCGCCCGCGCTTTTCGAACTGGATCAGGTGCGCGACCGGATCGATGCGGCGCTTGTGAAAGACATCGCGTTGCCGATCGATACGCAGGCTGACCGCCACGAGCTGGTGGCGGGAGAGAGCTTTGGCGTCACCGTCAGTTTCCTCGATCAGCCGGCCGCGCCCGTGAAATGGACTGTCGATCAGTCGAGCCTCGTCGTGCCGAAGGGATGGAGCGTGACGCTGACGCCGGGCAAAGGCGGCGCAAAAAGCTACCAGTTCAATGTCGCCGTGCCCGCAGGCGCAACGCCTCCGACTTCGCCCGAATACGCGATCCTGCCGTTCCCGCCGCCGCTCGTCACGCTTGCGCTCGCGGCGGACGTTGACGGCTACGATTTCAAGATTCGCCAGCCGATCGAATCCGCCGAGGCAAAGACCACGGGCATCGAAATCTATCCGCTCGAGCTGATCCCGGCCGTGACGCTCACCGTCGAGCCGAGGCAATTGATGGTTCCGGCGAAGCGCGCCTCAGAGGGCGTGGCGCTGCTCGCGCGCGTGCGCTACCACGCGACGAAACCGGCCACAGTTTCGGTCGGGCTGGATGCGCCTGCCGGATGGAACGTAAGACCGGTGGCGCCGCTGAGTTTCTCCGAGCCGGGCGACCGCCTGATCCGTTTCATGGCGACGCCGCCCGCGAAAACCGCGCTTGGCGCGTACCCGCTCAATCCCTACGCGAAGCTCGACGATGAGACGTTTCGCACGTCGCTCGAGCCGATCCCCACGCTCCCGACGCGCGATTGGAGCGAGTCCGCCGACGCGACCGCGCACGTCCTCGACCTCACGGTCCCCGCCGGCTTGCGCGTCGGATACATCGCCGGCGACAACGACGTGGTCCCCGAATCACTGCGGCAGATCGGCGTTCAGGTCGATCTCCTCGATGATGTGGCGCTCGCCTTCGGCAATCTGAGCCAATACGACGCCATCATCGTCGGCATCCGCGCCTACGAGCTGCGGCCAGACGTTATGGCCGCGAATCCGCGCCTGCTCGACTACGTGCAAAATGGCGGAACGCTGCTCGTGCAATACGAGCGGGATTTCGCGTGGGCCAAGCTGATGCCCGCTCCCTTCAAGGCCGAAATTCCGTCGCAGGGCATTCGCGTCACCAACCCCGATTCTCCGGTGGATTTCCTCGCGCCCGAAAGTCCATTGCTGAATTCCCCGAACAAAATCACCATGGCCGATTTCCAGGGCTGGGTGCAGGAGCGCGGCATCTATTTCTGGGGCACGTGGGACCCGCGCTATCACCCCGTCATCGGATTTACGGATACAGGCGAGCCGGAGGCGAAGGGCGGGCTCGTCTACGCGCGCGACGGCAAGGGCCTGTACATCTACACGGGAATCTCATTTTTCCGGGAGCTGCCCGCGGGCGTGCCCGGCGCCTACCGCCTGTTTGTCAACCTAATCAGCCAGACGCGCCATTCCGCTGCCAAATAAATCGCGTCCTCGGCGTTTGCTCGATCCCGCCGTCCGGAACGAGCCTGTTGGCGATCCGTGCAACGCCCCGCGAGTTCGCCCCGTCCCCTCGTTTTCCGTTCGTGCTATGCTCCGAGCCGTTGAGGAGGAAGCGTAATGAAGGAGCATTCCCGGAAGTTTTCGTATCTGCGAGGCTGCGCCTGCCTGCTGGCTGCGGCCCTGATGCTGGCCGTTTCGCCCAGCGGCGCGGGCCAGAAGAACAAAAAACAAAAGAATTCAGACTCCTCCACCGATGCCATGGCGGTGCCTTTGCCAGACACGCCTCAGGTGGAGGCCAACAAGATCAATGAGGACATCGGCGAGATGCTCGGCGCCTTTCAAATCGGCGACGCGGATCTGATGCACAAATACTATTCGGACGACTGCACCTTCGTGCAGAGCACCTTCGATCCGCCGATCGTCGGGTGGCAGAATTACGTCGCGCTCTACGACCGGGAGAAGAGCGCCTTCGAGGGGATCCAGCTGATCCGGCGCAATACGAATATCTTCGTCCACGGGGACGTGGCGTGGGCTTCCTACCAGTGGCAATTCGATTCTTCGTGGCAGGGCCATCCTTATATCACGCGCGGCCAGACCACGCTCGTCTTCACCAAGGTAAGCGGCAACTGGCTGATCGTGCACAACCACACCAATGAGGTGATGGCCGAACCAAAGCCGCAGAACGCGGCGGAGACGGCTCCGCCCCCGCAGCCAACGCCGGCGGTAGCCAAGCCCTGACCCAAGATGTAGTTGGTCTAAAAACTCTGGTAGCCCTGATACAGCCACAAGCCGGCAACAGCAAGGAGTAGCACGCCCGAAACCACCCACAGCGCGGCAATCGGGCGGCTGAGTCTCTCGATTCTCGTCACGATCACGCGCTGTTCGGAAGCCGTGATTTCCTGGGCGGAATCGAGAAAGAGCTGATCTTCCTCGCGCGTCTCGAGCGTGCTGCGATAGATGAGCACGCAAATCAGCACGGCCGTCACCGTGCCCCAGGCGACCAGCAACATTCCAAGGGTTCCCATCGTTAACCTCCCCCTCCCGCGACCGTGAGAACGGCGCCTTCAGGTGAGCGCCCCGGCGCGGGCTCCTTTTTTGGGTCCTTGCCGACCCAAGGGGTCAATTTTGGCCGGATTATAGCACCACCGGGGAGGGAGGGTGTCAAGCGCGCCTGGCGCGGCGCGGAGCTGCGTCAGGCGGTGCGTTCGCCGGGAAATTTCACGCCCCAGAAATTCTTGGAGGGGTGAAAAATCTCGACGCCCAGCTCGAAAAGGCCATCCTTGCGCAGGTCTCTCGCGGAAATCACGCGGAACTCGCGCACCTCGTTGGAGACGTCGTGCAGAATCTCGATGCGGGAGCCGACCGTCGGACGAAACGGAGCGCGAAGCAGCGCGCCATAGCGGCTTACGGAGACAGCCTCGGCCACTGCAACCTGCCCTTCGGCCTCCCCGGTGAGGACTTTCACGGAAACACGGATTGGAACGCGGCTGGAACGGCGACGCTCTAGCATCGCGCGGGCGCTTGCCATGATCGTATCCTCCTCCCCCGCGACCCCTCGACAAGCCACTCTAGGCGACTTTTGCGGGCTGGGTCAATGGACCGCTGCGAGGATTTTAGGCCGGATGACGCGTGTCCGTCATGGGAACGTCCGGCAGACCGGAGATCGCCAGACAGCGCATTTTTGCACCACGCGTTTCGGGCATCGGAGACCAGGCACAGAAGAAGAGGGTGTGGGCGTTCTAGTGGGGTGGCGGAACGTTGCGCCCGCCCGCCGGCTTCTGCATGATGAACGCGAGCGGAATCAGGCAGATCACCACGATCACCAGCTCCGCGATCACGTCCTTGAACGCCAGCGCGGCGGCCTGCTGCTCGAGCATCCCCGCCAGCCTGCCGATCGCCAGGCGGTTCGCATCCACCATGCTGATCCCGCCCTTGTGCAGGTTCGCGGCGATCCCCGCGACCATTTGCCGGAACATCGGGTTGCCATTCTGCATGCGGCCGGCGAGGTAGGTCTGCCGCGTCTGCGTTTCCCGCGTGACCATCGTGCTTACCACCGCGATGCCGATGCTCCCGCCGATATTGCGCACGAAATTCATCATGCTCGATACCTGATTGTTCTTTTCGCGCGGGACGCCCGTGTAGCAAAGCACGTTGGACGGAATGAAGATGAACGCCAGCCCCGCCACCTGATAGGTGCGCAGCATCGCCGCCGTGCCGAAATCCATCTCGAGGGTGAGGTGGATCGCCACGTAATACAGTCCCGCAGCCGTGGCCATATATCCGAACGCCAGCAAATACCGCGGATCCATTTTCCCGCTCAACGCCCCGGAAATCGGCATCGTCAGCATCATCAGAAAGCCGCCGAGAGCCATGCACTCGCCCGCCTGCGCCGCCGTGTAGCCCATCAGATTCTGCAGAAACTCCGGCAACAGCACGGTGAGTCCGTACAAAACCATGCCGAGCGCGGCCATCGAGGTCATCGCCGTCGCGAAATTGCGCTTCTTCAGGAGCTTGAGTTCGACGATCGGGTGCGGATTCCGCCATTCCCACCAGACCCAGACGATCAAGACCACAGCCGCCACGAGGAGGCCCGTCGTGATCAAGCGCGAGCCGAACCAGTCCAGCTCCTGCCCCTTGTCCATCACCATCTGCAGGCAGCCAATGCCGAGCGCGACCAGGCCCAGGCCCACATAATCGATTCCGCCCTTTTTCGCCTTGATGCGCTCCTCCGCCAGGTAAGGCGGGTCTTCGACCACGCGATAAGAAAGGAAGAGCGAGACGATGCTGATCGGCACGTTGATGTAGAAAATCCAGCGCCAGCTGTAGTTGTCCGTGATCCATCCGCCGATCGTGGGGCCGATCGCCGGCGCGAGCACCACCGCCATCGCGTAAATCGAAAACGCCATGCCGCGCTGTTCGGGCGAAAAGGTATCCGCAAGAATCGATTGCTCGCTCGGTTGCAGCCCGCCGCCGCCGATTCCCTGCAGGACGCGGAAAAACACGAGCAACCCGAGCGTCGGCGCAAGGCCACACAGAAAACTGCTCGCCGCGAAGAGCACCACGCAAAACATGTAGTAGCGCTTGCGGCCGTATCGCGTGGCAAGCCACGCGCTCACGGGCAGCACGATCCCGTTCGATACGAGGTAGCTCGTCAGCACCCACGTCGATTCGTTGGTGCTCGCGCCGAAGCTGCCCGCGATATGCGGCAGCGCGATATTGGCGATCGACGTGTCGAGCACTTCCATGAACGTCGCAAGCGTGACCGTGAACGCCACAACCCACGGATTGTGGCGCGGCCGCCAGGCGGCGTGATCGATTGCAATGGAAGCGCTTGCCATGGATTCCTGTTGCAAAATCCTTTCGTGTGATTAAATATACATGCGTGTATGTATGCTGTAAAGCTCGGGAAAGCTGGGGACGATGATTCAGTCAAGGTCTCCGCGCCGCGCGGCTGGAGCGCGCCGGAAGGCGGCGGGTAGCCGGCCGCGGCAGGAAGCGCGCACCGCCGCCACGCGCCAGCGCCTGCTGGCCGCGGCGCAAACCATCTTTGCGCGCGATGGCTTCGAAGCCGCGCGCCTCGAGGATATCGCCGCGCTCGCCGGCTATACCCGCGGCGCCTTCTACGCGAATTTCGACGGCAAGGAAGATATTTTCGTCGCGCTGCTCGAGCAGTGGGTGGCCGAGCGCATCGCCGAGGTGAATGCCTCGCTCGAAAAGGAGAAGAGCCCCGAAGCCCGCCTTCGCGCCTTGCGCGATCACTACACGCACAGCCGCAAGGACCGCCGCCTCGTGCTCCTCTCGCTCGAATTCAAGCTCTTCGCCATCCGCCATCCCGAGATTCACGCGCGCCTGCGCGCCCGCCACGAACGCCTCCGCGCCTGCGGCGGCGATTTCGTGCGGCGCGTGGCGCAGGCTCTCGGCCGCACGCTTCCGATCCCCAGCAGCGCCGCAGCCACCGGCCTCGGCGCGCTCTCGAACGCCCTCGTCGTCGAGCACCTTTTCGATCCGGCCGCCATCACCGATCAGGATATTCGCCACCTTCTCGGCGTCGTCTTCGACGCGATCCTCGGCGCCCGCACCGCGCAATAGTGGAAACCTCGGCGCGCGCATCGCGCCGCGAGCAACCAGTCACTACTCAGCACCCATTTCCTGTGGCACACTCGAAGTTCGATGGCCACGCCTTCCGGGACGACCTCCAGGCCTACTGGACGCATCGCATTCACCTACCCGTCGTTCACGCTCTACCAAATCGCGCGCTTTTGCATCGTTCTCGCAACGGAGATGCAATCGGTCGCCGTCGGCTGGCAGGTCTACGAAATCACCAACCGCTCGCTCGATCTCGGCCTCATCGGCCTCGCGCAGTTCCTGCCCGGAATCATTTGCCTGCCGCTCTCGGGCCACACCGCCGACCGCTACAATCGCTCGAAAGTGCTCAGCGTCGGTTACGTGGGCCTCGGGATCTGTTCGGCGCTGCTGCTCGCGATCACTCTTCACGGCGCCCGCACGGTCTATCCCATCTACGTGGTGATCGGGCTCGTAGGCGTGGCGCGCGCGTTCACCGGGCCGGCCGGCCGGGCGATCCTGCCGCTGATCGTCCCCGAGGAGCATTTCGAAAACGCCTTCGCGTGGGGAGCCACATTTTTCGAGATTGCCACGATCCTCGGCCCGGCCGTGGGCGGCGTGGTCTACACGATTTTCCGCGGGCCCGCGGCGGTATACGCGATTGCGATGGCGGGCGGAGTGTGCGGCGCGGCGGCAATGTCGCGCGTGAAACTCGCGCCGCGAAAAACGAAGCTCGAGGTGCTCGACTGGAAAACCGTTTTCGCGGGATTGCACTACATCTGGCGCGAGAAAATCGTGCTCGGCTCGATTTCGCTCGATCTCTTCGCGGTGCTGCTCGGCGGCGCCGTCGCGCTGCTGCCGGTTTACGCGCGCGACATTCTCCACACCGGCCCCTGGGGACTCGGCCTGCTGCGCTGCGCGCCCGCGGTGGGCGCGGGGATCATGGCGCTGCTTCTGGCGTACCGCCCGCTCGGCAAGCGCGCCGGGATAAAGATGCTATGGTGCGTCGCGGGCTTCGGCGTCTGCACGATTCTCTTCGGCGTGTCGCACAGCCTCGCGCTCTCGCTCGCGGCGCTCGTTTTCGTCGGCGCCACCGACATGGTCAGCGTCGTGGTCCGCGGCATCCTGATCCAGCTGCGCACGCCCGACGAAATGCGCGGCCGCGTGAACGCCGTCGACATGGTCTTCATCGGCGCGTCCAACGAACTCGGCGCCTTCGAGTCCGGCGCCACCGCGTGGGCGTTTGGCACCGTGCCGGCGGTCGTGCTCGGCGGCGTCGGCACGCTCGTCGTCACCGCGCTCTGGGCCTGGCTGTTCCCCGACCTGCGCAATGCCGACGAGCTCGTGACGCCCACGCGACGAGACTAATCCGCGGCCTGCTTCTTCTCTTCGACCACCGCGCCGTGATACACCGCGGCCGGCCGCCACGCCTGGACGTTCGTCCCCGCCGCTCACGCGCGTCTGCATCTCGCCGCTAATGTTTTCGGTGCGCCGATCCGCACACGAGGCGCAGCGCGCAGTCCGCGCCAGTATCGCCCGGTGGAAGGGCGGGGTTTCAACCCCGCCAAAAGACGTCGGGGCGAAGCCCCTTCCAATGCGCAGCCTCACCCGCAGCAAGTGTTCGCGTTTCCCTGCCACGAGCTGCTCGCGCGCGCCCGCCGAATCGCCCAATCTCGCCGGCCGCCGTGCGCTAATCCGCGGCCTGCTTTTTCTCCTCGACCACCGCGCCGTGATACACCGCGGCCGGCCGCCACGCCTGGACGTTCGTCCCGCCGCTCACGCGCGTCTGCATCGTCGAATTGTAGAAATTGTACGGATGGACCGCCTCGATCGCGCTCGCATCGTCGAGCTTCTTGTAGAGCTCGGCGGGCAGCGTCCACTCGATCGCGGCGAGGTTGTCGTCGAGCTGCGCCACTTTCGTCGCGCCCAGAATGATCGACGTCACTCCCGGCTTCGCGGCGAGCCAATTGAGCGCCACCTGCGCGGGAGGCTTGCCCGCCTGCTTCGCCACGTCGAGCAGCACGTCGAGAATCCGCCAGTTGCGCTCCGTGAAGCGATTGAAAAGCCCGCCCGACGGCAGCGCCAGCCGCCCTTCGCCCTTGCCCTTGTCGCCCTCGCGCTTGTATTTCCCCGCGAGGAATCCGCCGGCCAGCGGACTCCACGGGCACAGCCCGATGCCCATCTCCTGCGCCACGGGAATATGTTCGCGCTCGATATTGCGCTCGGTGAGCGCGTATTCGAGCTGCAGCGTCGCCACCGGCTCCCAGCCGTGGTGCTGCGCGATCGTCTGCGCCCGCGCCACGTACCACGCCGGCGTATCCGAAAGCCCCCAGTAGCGGATCTTTCCTTCCTGCACCAGATGCTGCATCGTCGACGCCACTTCCTCCACCGGCGTCACCGTGTCCCACGCGTGAACGTAATACAGGTCGATGTAGTCCGTCTTCAGCCGCCGCAGCGAGCCTTCGAGCGCGCGATAGAGATTTTTTCGGCCGTTGCCGCCGCCATTCGGATTGCCCGGCTGCCCGAAATTGAATGTGTACTTCGTCGCGATCGCCACTTTGTCGCGCAGGCCGCGCTCGCCGACGAATTTGCCGGTCAGCTCCTCGGCCTGCCCGTTCGTGTAGCCGTCGGCCGTATCGAGAAAATTTCCGCCCGCGTCGATGAACCGGTCGAACATCTCCTTCGACGCTTTTTCCTCCGCGCCGAATCCCCATCCGGTGCCGAACGTCATCGTCCCCATGCACAGCGGGCTCACCCGCAGCCCCGTCCGCCCCAATGTCGTGTAGTCCGTCAATTTCATGGAAGCCTCCGTAGCGTCTCCCCGGCATTTTACGCCAATCCTCGTCGGATTGGCGCCTGCCCGCCCGAGGCGGGCCTGCCCTCCCAAGCTTCAGCGCAGGCGGATCGCCTTCGTAGCGGCCACCTTTAGGTGGGCGGGTTTTCTCCGTCGGGGCGCTGCTCGCTGCGCCCGCCCTTGCCCGGTGTTCCCCGTTGCTGTGCGCGCTGTGTGCGTCCGCCGCGGCGGATAGCGCCGGGTTCCTTTCACCCTGACGCAGGAAGGGTGCCCGGCATTCTTCGCATGCCTTCGTAGCGGCGGCCTTTCAGGCCGGCGGGTTTTCCTTTTGGTGTGCTTCTGCAGCAGCGGCCTCGCACTCAGGCGACCTTTGCTTGCGGATTTCCCTCGTTCGCTTGAATATGGAATGCTCCTCATATGCTCTTTTGGGCGACCTCTGTCGCTGGTTGGGATTGAATAAATTTATGCCGCTCCAATTCTTACGGAAACTGAAGCTGAAACGGAAGCCCTCATCCGTTTCCCTTCTAAAACAATGTATGACACACGGCATTCCTTCGGTTCCTGGAGTGTACCTTCTTATCGCCAAGCATCGCCGATTCCAGTATCCGAATGGGCGGAGTCCGGTTTATTACATAGGGCAAACGAAATCGCTCAATAAACGAATTGTAAAGCAGCATAGCGTGTGGCATGCCCGCGTCCGATCAGGCAAGTATGTCATTGAGGCTCGCCACGAGTATGGAGGAGTTTACGGGGGCAGATACTGCTACATCCAGACGTGGCCAGGAATTTCTCCAGAGAAACTAGAGAAAAAGGTGATTCGGGCTTTTATGCAGCGCTACTATGCCCCGCCCGTTGCAAACGGTGCGCAGGTTTGGGGATGGGTAGAGAAAATTCACTTTAGGAAATCAAAGTAGCCCACTACCGGCGCGCGCCTTTTCCTGCCCTTATGCCAAGATGGGCATCGAGCAGCGCCGGCTCACCCATGAACAGGCCGCACAAATATCCGGGCTGACACAGCCAAAGATTTCGCGATTGCTCCACGGACAATTTCGAGGAGTCTCGGAACGCAGCCTGCTGCACTGCCTCACAAAGCTTGAAGTGTGTTCCGGAACGCACCATCAGCTTGTTCAAAGACCGGACATGAACTCGGAGTCCTATCTCAAGAGTTAGTATACGGGGTATCATCATGCGCGGTGGCACGGATCTTGGGAGGGCCCACCCTTGTCAGAAGAGCTGGCAGCAATGCTGGATCTCGAAATGGCCTGGCGGCGCGTTAAAAGCGACTTTTCCAAGCGCATATTCCTGCGTCATCCGTACGCCCTGCAGCTAATCGAGTTTGATCTACCCGGGTGGTTGAATAGCTGCAGAGAAAAAATTGTGCAGGGCTATCACCCTCATCCGATGTTTGTTTGTGACGTACCCAAGCCAGGCGGTCTAATTAGACCCGGCTCGCACCTTGCCCATGACGACCGGCTCGTGTATGCGGCCCTCGTCGGAGCGTGCTTCCCAGCTATCCATGAAAGACTCCTTTGGTCTCAGGGCGTAGTAGACTTTTCCTACCGTCTTGCTGCCGATGCACAAAACACGCAGTGGCTTAGAGACCGCTTTACCGGCTGGAAGGCGTTTCAAGATGGCACGCTCGCTAAATTCAATCAAGGGTACGCTTGGTGCGTGCTGACCGACATCTCGGCCTTCTACGAGAATATCGACGTAAGCCTTCTCATATCGGATCTTCGAGAGACACGCGCTCCATCACTTGCGATCGAACAAATCAGCGTCTGTTTGAATAGATGGGCACAAGCACCGGGGCGTGGCATCCCACAAGGTCAAAGTCCATCGGATATTCTAGCAAAGCTTTACCTGAACAACGTTGACCAAGCTCTGCGGAACGCTGGCTTTGCGCATCTGCGATACGTCGACGATGTCCGAATCTTCTGTCGAACTGAAGAGGACTGCAAACGAATGCTCATCTTCTTTAGCGCTGAGTTACGGAGACGGGGACTCAATTTGCAGTCGGCCAAAACCCACATCTACCGCGCTGAGGAAGCGAGGGACAAAGTCGAGGAGATTACCGCCGAACTCAAGCTGGTGCGCCTGGACTTTATCGCCGACATAGTGCGAGAAACGGGGCACGGCGATCCTTACATGAGCGTTCACGAAGCAGACGAGATTCTAGATGAGAACCCTGAGGAAGCGCCGTTAGAAATACTGAGGCGAGCCTACGAAGTCAACATCATGGATCACCGCCATCGATTCAACCACACGCTTTTTCATTTCCTCCTGGGCCGACTGGGCAAGCAGCGAAATTCGTTCGCGGCGGAACACTGCGTAACCCTTTTGGAACCGCGCCCGGAAGAAACCGAGCCGATTCTGGATTACCTGGGGAATATCGGCCCCGGCGCTGAAATTGAGGAGCGGCTTTTAGGCGTCCTAAGATCGCCTCAAATGATATACCACTACCAAATTTACCAGATCATTGAATGGTTTTTTGATCGCTCGACCGGCCCCTCGGCCTCGCTTATCGACTATGTGCGGGGCGTCGCATTCAACCCTGCCTTCCCGCGCTATCTCAAGACCGTCTCAAGAGCCCTTCTCGGGAAATTCGGCTCGGCTGCCGATCTGGAACGCATCGCACGGGAGTACGATGCAACAAACGACCCTTCTGAGCGCGCTGATATCGTCTGCTCCATTTCCAGGATGGAGAGGATGAAGCGAAACGCGCTTCTCCGCCGGTTCGAAGGTGACGGTGCGATGATTCGGCGGGCGTGCAGGTGGGTGAGGAACCAGGATGCCCAGCCGCAACTTTGACGCCGACGGCCAGCGATTGACTATCGTACTCTGGTCGGGTACGATCGTATCCTAAATGAGTACAGGCGAGAGTATATCGCGGGGCCTATTCGGCCGGACCCGCACAGCGATTCTGTCGCTTCTCTACGGGCATGCGGACGAATCCTTCTATCTCCGCCAGTTGGTTCGCGAGACCGGGGCGGGAAACGGGGCTGTCCAGCGAGAAGTGAAGCAACTCAGCGACGCGGGGCTGATCGTTCGAAAAACCGTTGGCAATCTCGTATTTTATCAGGCGAATCGCAAGAGTCCGGTGTTTTCGGAGCTCCGGGGATTGCTTTTGAAAACGGCGGGGGTTTGCGACGTTCTGCGCGAAGCGCTTGCGCCGCTGAAAAGTCGTATCGAAGTTGCCTTCGTTTATGGTTCCATTGCCGCGCAGAAGGAACGAGCCGATAGCGACGTCGATTTGATGATTGTCGGCAACGCGAGTTTTGAGGAAATCGTTTCGAGGCTGGGCAACGCCGAAGACCGCCTGCGTCGAGAGATTGATCCGACGATTTATCCGGTGAGCGAATTCCAGTCGAAGCTGGAATCCGGGAACCATTTCCTGACAAGCGTTCTACAGAACAAAAAGCTCTTTGTTTTCGGGAATGAGAATGACCTTAGAGAGCTATCGACAAAACGGCTGGCTAAGCGCGCACCAAAGCAGCGCCAACGAAATCCGCAATCTTCTGGGCATCGCCGACACGAAGATCTCCGATTATAAGAAAGCGAAAGCGCTTTCCGCGGATTCCCGTTTGACGATCGCCTATAACGCGATCACCGCGTCGGCCACGGCGGTATTGGCTGCGGCGGGCTATAGAACCATGCGAGGCGGAAACGAGCATTACCACACGATACAGTCCCTCGAATTCACGATCGATCCCGGCAAAAACCTCGTCCAGCGAATCGACACTCTGAGAAAGAAGCGCAATCAGAGCGCCTACGAAGTAAGCGGCGCCGTTTCGGACATGGAAGCCGATGCTGCGTTCGCCCTCGCGATCCAAGTTCGCGGCGAAGTGGAAAAATGGATCAAAATCCACCACGCCGAACTAATGTCCTAATGCCGGACATCACGATCAACGGATACGTCACGCACTACGAGGACGACGACTTCACCGATCCTTGGAAGCCGCGGCAGACGATCGTCATCCAGCACGGATTCGGGCGCAACTCGCAATTCTGGCGGCGCTGGGTGCCGATGCTGGCGGGCGACTATCGCGTGATCCGGCGCGACCTGCGCGGGCACGGCGGCTCGGACGATCCCGGACCAAGCGATCCGTGGTCGTTCGACGGGCTCGTCCGCGATCTCGGCGCCTTTTGCGACGCGCTCGATCTCGAAAACTTTCATCTTCTGGGCGAATCGACGGGCGGGATGCTGGCCGTGGGCTACGCGGCCACCGCGCCAAGGCATGATCCGGCTGGGGCGCGGCTCCGTTCGCTGACGCTGTGCGCGACGCCGAAGACGATTGGCCCCGCGGCGCAAAAGCTTTTCTCTTTCGGCCGCGCGTCGTGGCAGGCGGCGCTGATGGAAATGGGCTCGGAGGGCTGGGCGCGCGAGCTGCTGTCGCGTCCCGGAACATTTCCGAGCAGCGATCCCGCGCAAATCGAGTGGGCCATCAAGCAATTCGGCCGCGCGTCGGCCGCGTCGCTTGCCGGCTACTCGACCGTGATTTCGACGACGGACATCACGCCGCTGCTGCCCGCGGTGAAAGCGCCGGCGTTGATTCTCGCGCCCACGCGCAGCGCCGCGACATCGATCGAGGAGCAGGAAAGCATCGCCGCGGCGCTGCCGCAATCCGAACTCGTCCAGATCGATGGCTCGGGCCACGAAATCTACATCGACCGCGCCGAGGATTGCGTTGCCGCCCTGCGCGATTTCCTCGCCGGATTTCAGTAGCCGCCCCCCTGCGGTGAGGCTTCGGCGGGCGGACCCGGCCGACGGGCCGAATTTGGCGCGACCCGCCTCATCGCTGCGCGTCGGCGCGCAAAAAACCCGCCAAAATTGGCTTTTTCTGGCTATTTAAGGCCGTTTAAGCTCCCGACGAGCGCAACATTGTTGTATCTGTCGGAACAGATTTTGCAGGCGCTGAAAAGGCGAAGAATTCTGAGGCACGAGCGCGGACAGGATTGTCCATGCCGCTCGAATCTACGCTACAATTATGTGGTCGTGCTATCGATTAACAACATTACGATGCGCTTTGGCGGGCGAACCTTGTTCGAGGACGTGACCACGACGTTTCTCGCGGGGCGGCGCTACGCCATCAGCGGGCCCAACGGCGCCGGCAAGACCACGCTGATGAAAATTCTCGCGGGCGAGCTCGAGCCTTCGAAAGGCTCGGTGACGCGGCCGAAGAAACTCGGCATTCTGCGGCAGGATCAATTCGCGTTCGACGAATATCGCGTGATCGATACCGTCATCATGGGCAACGCGCCGCTGTGGAAGGCGCTCGTCGAGCGCGACGCGCTTTATGCAAAGCCGCACGAAGAGCTCACCGACGCGGACGGCATGCGGCTTGGCGAACTCGAAGGAATCGTGGGCGAGGAAGGCGGCTACACGGCGGAGGCGGACGCGGGGCGGCTGCTCGACGGGCTCGACGTTCCCGAATCGCTGCACGAACGAAAGATGAGCGAGCTGCAGGGCGGGCAGAAAGTCCGCGTGCTATTGGCGCAGGCGCTTTTCGGCAGCCCGCCGGCGCTGTTGCTCGACGAGCCGACGAACTATCTCGACCTCGATTCCGTTCACTGGCTGCAGGATTATTTGTGCGAGTACGAGGGAGTGCTGATCGTGATTTCGCACGACCGCCATTTCCTCAATAGCGTGTGCACGCACACCGCCGACATCGATTATGAAACGGTGATCATGTACAACGGCGGGTACGACGACATGGTGGTGGCGAAGACGGCGATCCGCGCGCGCATCGAATCGGAAAACGCGCAGCGCGAGAAGAAAATTGCGCAGCTGAATGAGTTTATCGCGCGGTTTTCAGCGGGTACGCGCTCGGCGCAGGCCACCTCGCGGAAGAAGGAAGTCGAGCGGCTGCAGACGACCGAGCTGGCGCGGTCGAATATCGCGCGGCCGTTCATTCGCTTTCAAATGGATCAGCATTCGGGTCGGCATCCGCTCGAGATCAAGAGCGTGGTGAAGGCGTACGACGGCGTGAAGGTGTTCGCGCCGTTTTCGGCGAGCGTGACGCGCGGCGAAAAAATCGCGCTGATGGGGCGCAACGGAACCGGCAAAACGACTTTGCTGAAATCGCTGCTGCGCAATGCGACCGGCTATATCGAGGATTCAGACAAGGCGTTCACGATCGATGGCGGCAGCGTCGCATGGGGACACAACGCGCTGGTGGGATATTTCGCGCAGGATCATTCGGAGTCGATCGTGAAGGGCACGACGGCGATCGACTGGCTGCACCAGTTCAAGCTGCAGGCGACGCAGGAGGAATTGCGCGGGCTGCTGGGGCAGATGCTCTTCAGCGGCGAAGACGCTTTGAAGCAGACGAGCACGCTATCGGGAGGCGAGGCCGCGCGGCTGATTTTCTGCCGCCTGATGCTGCAGAAGCCGAATATCCTGGTGCTCGACGAACCGACGAACCACCTCGATCTGGAATCGATCAACGCGCTGAATATCGCGCTGCAGAAATACGACGGCACGATTCTGCTGGTGACGCACGATCACGACGTGATCGATGAAGTCGCGACGCGCATCTGGCATTTCAAGGGCGGGCGCGTCGAAGACTTCAAAGGACCGTACTCGGAGTATCAGACGTACGCGCAGGAAAAAGCCTCGTAGTATCCCCCTGCCGGGCTACCCGACTCCATTACTCCTAGAACCAGAAGCCACAAAGAAAAACGCCGCGCTATGAGAGCGCGGCGTGTGGAAGTTGTGTAGGTAGGAGCGATTACAGCGTGCGTGAGCGTGGACGGAGCAAGGCAGTACCGAGTAAGCCGACGAGTCCGAGCATGAGCAACTGGAACGTGGAAGGTTCCGGCGCTGCTGCAGAAGTTGTGGTGGATGGCGGACCGCCAGAATCACGTCGATCCCGACCCTTCCAGAGCCGATGTTCCGGCTGCCGGTCGATGAGCTCGAATTGACCTGAGTCGACGAACGAGGATAGGAGAAGGGCCAGCGGTTGTGCGTTGTGCGAATCGAACTCGCCGGAATCCCGAGTGTTGACCACGGTGGAATCCCGCGAGTGACCGGAAAGAGTATCCGACCACGCGGGTGCTGTGGCACATAGGATGCCGGTAAGAACGAGGGCTGCGATTCTTACCTTCATTGTTGAGGTCTCCGTCACTGAGAAGCTGGGCATTATGGCCAGGGATCCTTGCGGGTCCACGGTGCCCGAAAAAGATAGCCAACGTGGTGGGGGCGGACCATCCGATGAATCTTGTAATGGGTTGCGAGAATCGCTGTAGTGTCTCCTAGGCAAGAAAGGTCATTCGTCGGCGGCGCGCAATCGGGGGACGGATTCGGCTTGATCGCGCCGAATAGCCGAACGATCGAATGCAGGAGGGTTCATGCGGCACACGCGGAATCCGATTCTGTGGCGGATCAGGGATGAGGGGCTGGAGCATCCGGCGCGCACGACGGTGGCGGCGGTGGCGTCGCTCGTGGTGGCGGGAGCTTTCCGGCTGCCGGAGGCGTACTGGGCCGCGATCACAACGCTCGTGGTGATGCAATCGACGCTGGGCGCGGCGCTGAAGGTTTCCGGGCAGCGCTTTGCGGGGACCGCGCTGGGCGCCGCCGCCGGGGCGCTGATCGCGATGTATCTGCCGGCGAGGGCGGTGGTGTTTGGCGGCGGCATATTCGCGCTAGGTCTTGTGTGCGCGGCGCTCAAGCTCGACCGGGCGGCGTACCGGTTCGCCGGGATCACGCTCGCCATCATTTTGCTGGCGACGCGCAACAGTTCTGCGTGGGTGGCGGCAATACACCGGTTCATCGAAGTGTCGATTGGAATCGCGGTGGGGCTGGTGATCACGGCGGTGTGGCCGGAGCGGCACTCGGAGGAGCCGGCATGACGAAAACCAGGACCACAAATTTCTTCTCGCCGGCCGCGCGGACTTTCGATTTGGACTTCGTTTGAACTGTACGGTACTCTGCGAATTCCGGGAGGCCATATCATGAGCGCGAGCTTGAAACTGAGCCATGCGATCGAATTTGTGGCGGATATGGATGCGGCGGTGCGGTTCTATCGGGATGTCGTGGGGCTGCCGCTGAAGTTCCAATCGCCGGGCTGGAGCGAATTTGCGACCGGTGAGACGAGCCTCGCGCTGCATCCGGCTTCCGAGGGCAAGCCCGCGGGTAGCGTGGAGCTGGGCTTCACGGTGGGCGACCTTCCGGCGTTCCATCAGGAGATGAGCGCGAAGGGCGTGAGATTCAGCATGCCTCCGACGAAGCAGGAATACGGCAGAATGCTGGCGCAATTCGTAGATTCGGAAGGCGCGCATTCGAGCGTTTCCGCATCGATGTAGACAGCGGCAGGGACATCCGCGCGAGAAGAATTCAGCGGGAGATCGAATTTGGCGACGCTACCAAAACCGCCGGAAGTGCAACCGGAAACGCAGGAAGAGCTTTTACCGTCGACCGGAGGCAACGGCCCCGGATTTCGCGGCGGCGGCGCGGACGACTGGGACGACGATTGGCGCGCGCGCTTCTACGCAAAGAACCGGCCCGTGCCGCCGGACGTCTACCGCGCGGGGATGTTCTACGGGATCGGGTCGATCGTTTCGCTGTTTGCGACGATGACGGCGATGTTGACGATCCGCTGGGTGGGGTCGCGGGAGTGGCGGCCGATTCAGCTGCCGGAAATTCTGTACGCGAACACCATCGTTATCGTGCTGAGCAGCTTTGCGCTGCAACTGGCGCGCATCCATGCGGACGATGCGCGGCGGTTCGCCCGCTATCTGGGGGCGACGCTCGTGCTGGGGCTCGCGTTCGTCGCCGGGCAGTTGATTGCGTGGCGCGAGCTGCTTTCCGAGGGCGTGTACGTGGCGTCGAATCCGGGCAGCGCGCTTTTCTATACGATGACGGCGGCGCATGCCGTCCATCTGCTGGGCGGAATCATCGCGTTGGCGTGGCTCGTTTCGAGGGCGCGCCATCTGCGGACGACCGGGAAGCTTGGGCTCGCGGCGGAAGTTGTGGGCATCTACTGGCATTTCATGGATGGACTCTGGGTGTTTCTGATGGGGCTGCTGCTGCTCGGAGTGCAAGGGCGCGGATTCGGGATTTCGCTGTAGGAATACTGGACGCCGCACGAAAAACCCCGTGGCTCAAGCTTCATTCTTTCGCGCTTGAAGCACGGGCGCACGCGGTGTGCGGGGAGCACGCCCGGGCAAGCCCGAGCGGCAGGCGGCGGGTGCGAGCTTCCGCCCGCCGCGGGGCAATTTCAGTGCCCACACCAATTCTGAGGGCCCAGAAGGCGGCCCCGCCCGGCCAGACCGAGAGCGAGATCACGAAGGATGAGGCGGCGGGGCGGGAAAACGAAATTCCCCGCCCCGGCGAACGCGTGGTTATGAGCTGAGCCTGTAATCGACTCTGACGGTGAGGCGGATTGCGACGGGCTGGCCATCGAGGACTGTGGGCGCGTACCTGCGTCCTTCGACGGCCCTGAGCGCCGACGGAACGAGCATCGCGGGGCCGCTGATAAAGTGGACCTGAGTGACGTTGCCCTGCTCGTCGATGATTGCTTCGACGACGACGGTACCCTGGACGTGCGCCATTCGGGCAACCGGGGAGTAGACGACGGGCGGTTCGTAGAGCAGCGTCGGTTCCTTCATGCCGCTGGTAATGCGGATCGGTCCCTTGGGTCTTTCGACGGCGGGCGGTGGCGGTGGTGGCGGCCCTGAGGCGATACCGCCGAGGACATCTCCCACGCCTCCAGGAACTCCTCCTACCATTCCGGCTATCGCAGGAGCCGCGGCGCTTGCATCCGCCACCTGCGCGATTTTCTTCGGGATCACGGTGGGCGCGGTGAGCTGCGCCTTAATGAAAGTGGGCTTGGGTGCGACAGCTTCCGCATGCATGGGAGGCGGCGGCGCGGCGGGCGGCGGAGGCGCGACCAAGATCGTGCTATTGACCTTGTAGAGGTCGAGGCCTTCGGTGAATATGAGCGGAATGAGAAGAAGCCCGCCGACGACCGCGAGTTGAATGGCGAGCGCGAAACCGGTTTGCGCGGCGCGCTTCCCTTTGGCGCGCGCATCTTCCTCGATGATTGCAGTGGAAAAGAGTCCCTGCTTGCGTGACGAGACGGGAGACGGGACGGCGAAAGGACGCTTGACCGACTCACTGGAACCTGGACCGAGACTACTTTGTTCTAATGCACCCTGGTTGACCGCTGACATCTTTCATCTCCTTTTCCAACCCTGGAAACATCCGGCCGTGCGGGGCCGAAAGAATCTCAGCCGAGATCCGAATTGAGGCCCGCACTGCGCCGCCGCTGGACGAACAGCGGCGGGTAATCCCGTCTCCACGTGGAAAAGCGAGATGCTGTACATACACTTCAACTACACCAAAAACTCTCCATTAGTTTGCAGATTTAGGCCGAAAACAACAAACTCAAAATACGGATGGGTAGCATCAGAGAGGACGATGAATCCTGCGAGGGCGCAACCGAATCGCGCCGCAGCGCCGATCCGGGGCCGGTTGCGAGCCGCACACTACTTGCAGGCGGAGCTGGTTGAATCGGTTTGCAGTTGCTGATAACCTCGATTCAGGTTTCGAGAGGCCGCGCCGCATGGCGACAAAACGAAAAAAACCGAGTTTGCGAGAGGCCGCTGAGGAATTGACGGCCATGGCGCAGAAATATCTCTCGGCTATGCCGGAAGAGGAACAGGAAGCCAGGGTCGCGGCTTTGGCGCGCAGAGATTTCAGCGGCGGCCGTGCTGCTCGACTCAAGTGATTGGAAGTGAGGCGCGTCAAATGGCTAGAAAACCAGAGAAAATCAGCTTGCGACGGGCGGTCGAGGAAGCAACGGATATCATAGAGAAGCACTTGTCGAAGCTTCCCGAAGAGGAACAGGAATCGCGCGTGGCGGCAATTGCGCGCAGAAGTTTCAAGGGCGGCCGCGTTGGGAATACCAAAGCTTCACAAGCCGGTCGTACTCGGGTGTCCCGGGCATCAAACCCACGTCGTTGATCAGCATTTCCTTGAACATTTCCACGTCGTCACTTTTGAATGCATCCTCCAGTTTCCGTTTCAAAATTAGACGACGGCGCCTCGCCGCGATATCGATCGGGCGTTTACCCCGGCGCTCTTCGCCGCGTCTGGCCTCGCCGATTTCGTCTTCGTCGTAGGGCATTAATCGATTGCGGCTGCGGCCGCGTTGCCGGAACTATGCCACAGGCCCTAATCTAAATGAAGCTGGTGGCGTCGAGATTCGCTCGGAGCACGTAAACGCAATCTCAGCCAAGGCCTCGATGGAAGGATGTGATGCGCGATTTTATCGACGGCATCCGCCGGCAAGAAGCAGCGAGCGTTCCTAATGTACGGCCGGTTAAGAGAGTGCCTTGGCTTGACGAGGGTGCGGCGACGTGAAATTATGCCGAGGCTTGCGATAGGAGCAGAAAATGGCGACCGAACTGGCAACAGCATATGCGGAATTGGGACTTTTCATCGGCGGCGAATGGATTCGCGCCGAGGGGCGTAAGACTTCGCCGGTAATTAATCCGGCGACGGAGGAGACGATCGGGCAGGTGCCGCACGCGTCGAAGGCCGATCTCGACAAAGCGCTGGCGGCGGCAGAGAGGGGATTCAAGACGTGGCGCGCGGTTTTCCCGGATGAGCGCGGACGGATTTTGAAGCGCGCGGCGGACTTGCTGCGCGAGCGCAAGGAAGAGATCGCGCGGATCGCGACGACCGAATCGGGCAAGTCGATCCACGAGACGCGGATCGAAGTGATGATGTCCGCGAATATCTTCGAGTGGTATGCGGAAGAAGGACGGCGTGCCTACGGGCGCGTGCTGCCGCAGCGAGCCGCCGGGACGCGCATGGCGGTGGTGAAGGAGCCGGTAGGCCCGGTGGCGGCGTTTGCTCCGTGGAATTTCCCGCTCGGCAATCCGGCGCGGAAAATCGGAGCGGCGCTGGGCGCGGGATGCTCGGTGATCCTGAAGCCGGCGGAAGAGGCGCCCGCGAGCGGGCTTGCGGTGGCGCGATGCCTGGTGGATGCGGGGCTGCCGGCGAACGTGATGGCGATCGTTTACGGCGTGCCGGCCGAGATTTCGTCGTATCTGCTGGCGTCGCCGATGATTCGCGCGATTTCGTTTACGGGATCGATTGCGGTGGGCAAGCAGCTGATGAAGCTCGCCGCGGACGGCATGAAGCGGACGACGATGGAGCTGGGCGGGCATGCGCCGGTGATCGTGTTCGACGACGTCGATATCGAGAAGGTGCTGGACGCGTCGGTTGCGGCGAAATACCGGAATGCCGGGCAGGTATGCGTTTCGCCGACGCGGTATTACGTGCATGAGAAGATTTACGGCAAGTTTGTGGAGGGATTCGCGGCGCGGGCCAAGCAGGTGCCGGTGGGTGATGGGCTCGACGAAAAAAACAAGATGGGGCCGCTGGTCCACGGACGGCGGATGGCGGCGATCGAGGGGCTGATTCAGGATGCGCGCGAGCATGGCGCCCACGTGCAGGCGGGCGGGGCGCGGCTGCGCAGCCCGGGATACTTTTACGCGCCGACGGTTTTGTCGGACGTGCCGAATTCGGCGCGGATCATGAACGAGGAGCCGTTTGGGCCAGTGGCGGTGATCAATCCGTTCAGCGATTTCGATAAAGTGATGGAGCAGGCGAACCGGCTGCCGTATGGACTTGCGGCGTTTGCCTTCACGAATTCGTCGCGGACGGTGAAGTTGCTGGGCGAGCAGCTCGAGGCGGGCATGATCGGGCTCAATACGTATCAGATTTCGGTGCCGGAGTCGCCGTTTGGCGGCGTGAAGGAGAGCGGGCACGGATCGGAAGAAGGCGTCGAGGGATTGGATGCGTGCCTGGTGACGAAGTTTATCAGCGAGGCGTGACGGCGGCGGAAAATCGAAATTGGAAAATGGAAATTCGAAAATCGGTCTTGGGCGGCGGCGATGGTGAGCGAGCTTGTGTCGCACCTACGGCGCTTGGGGTTTGTGTTGATAGCGTACCCAGGCCTTACGGCCTGGGCTAACTTCTGCCGCGCCTCCGGCGCTGGTGCGAGAAGCGTGGGAAGCACGTGCGCGATGGCCGCGCGTTACGATGACGAACGCGTCGCCTGGAGCAGGGAGAGAGATTCTTCGTCCGCCGCGGCGGACTCAGAATGACGAGGCTTGGCCGGGGGCAGCGGAACAAAAATGACGGCGGATGAAAAGATTCAGGCGCTCGAGAAGCGCGTTGACGAGCTGACGAACCAGGTGGCGCTGGTGCAGGACGAGCTGGCGATTCGGCGGCTGCAGCACGCGTATTCGTATTTCATCGACAAGTGCCTCTACGACGAGGCGGTCGACCTTTTCTCGGAGCGCGGCGAGACGTATTTTCTGGGCGGCGTCTTCAAAGGCAAGGCGGGGGTGCGGCGGCTGTATGGCGGACGGCTGCGCGAGAAATTTTCGCCGGGGAAAAATGGGCCGACGCACGGCTTGCTGCTCGAGCATCTGACGATGCAGGACATCATTCATGTGGCGCCGGACAGGCTGAGCGCGAAAGCGCGGTTTCGCGCGTTCATGCAGGGCGGCAGCCACGAAAGCGTGCCGCAGATTACCGAACCTTTCTGGGAAGGCGGCGTTTACGAGAACACGTATTTCCGCGAGGATGGCATCTGGAAAATCGGCGTGCTCGATTACAACGCGTTTTTCTACGCGCCGTACGATCAGGGATGGGGACGCGTGAAGCCCGGCTACGCGGTGCCCGCGTTTTCGAAGACGTTTCCCGAAGATCCGCTCGGGCCGGATGAACTCCGGCCGAAGAAGGCCGCGTTCTGGCCGCAGACTGATGTGGTGCCCTTCCATTATGTCCACCCGGTGACGGGGAAGCCTCTGAAGTGAAAATCCCCGAGAGGAAACTCCATGGCAGGTAGGCTGGCGGGAGAGGCGGCGATCGTTACCGGTGCGGGCCGCGGCTTTGGCAAGGCCATCGCGCTGGGGCTGGCGGCGGAGGGCGCGACCGTCACCGTGATGGCGCGATCGAAGGATCAGCTCGACGTGGTGGCGCGCGAGATCGAAGAGGCGGGCGGGCGCGCGCTGGCCGCGGCCGGCGACGTAACGAAGCGCGAGGATGTGGAGCGGGTGGTGGCCGCGGCGGAGAAGAAATTCGGCCCGACTTCGGTGCTGGTGAACAACGCCGGAGTGACGGGGCCGTTTGGTCCCGTGTGGGTGATGGATCCGGACGCGTGGTGGAAAGCGCAGGAAGTGATGGTGCGCGGGACGCTGTTGTTTATGCACGCCGTGATGCCGGGGATGGTGGAGCGGCGCAAGGGAAGCGTGATCAATGTGGCGAGCCTCGGCGGGCAATGGTTCACGCCGAATGTGAGCTGCTACGGGATCGGCAAGATGGGCCAAATACGATTGTCGGAACTGGCGGCGGCCGAAGCGAAGGGCACGGGCGTATGCGTCTACGTGCTCGAGCCGGGCACCGTGATCACCGACATGGCGGAAACTACCATCGGGGCCGAGGATGCGAAGCGATGGGTGCCGCAGATGGTGGAATATCTGAAGCAGCTCAAGCAGAATGGCGATCCCGCGCCGGGGCTCGCGCGGTGCGCGGAGATGTGCGTGCAGCTGGCGTCGGGGCGGTATGCGGCGCTTGCCGGGCGATTCCTGATTCCGCAGGATGATTTCGATAGGTTGGCGCTCGAGCCGGCGCCGCCGCCGGGTTCGGGTGTGCTGCCGCGCGAGGCGCCGCGGACGCACCAGCCTTAGCCCGCACTCCGGGCAAGCTGCGGACTGGTAAAATGGCTCGTCGGAGAATCACCGGGACGGTGAGCCGTGAGTCTTGGCCGCTTAGGACCGTTTGATCATGTCGCCGCTCTGCTAGCGGCAATCGCCCTGTTAGGTTTCATTCCCGTCGCGTCGGCGGACACCTTCGATGCGCCCGTCAAAAGGAAAGTAGTGGACATGGGCCCTTCTTCAGGCAATCTTCCGGGACAACATTTTCGAGTGAAGTTGTACTGTTGGTTTTATCCGAATTTTATGGTGAAGGAAGAGGACGACTTCCAAAGAAAATACCCAAGCTTGGTTGCGATTGTCCCGATCCGGCAAGCGGTAGCTCCATCGTGCAGTCTAGCCCACGCGGCCGGTGAACGGGCGATGAAATGGCCAGAGTGGAGCGGGAGCTTCGAAGGAGTCAAAGGGGATCTGGTGTTCTCCGGCGACGCGGACGGTTTGGATGGGGGACTTACGTTTGTCGTCTATGATTATCAAACTGGACAGAAAATCTTCGAAGACTCGGAATTGTTGGGTACGCCGAATACGGCTTCGCCTTTTAGCCGGCTGCGGTTTAAGCGCGCAGCAGATGGGGGTCTCTCGCTGAAATATGTGCGTATCGTCGAGGCAGACTGCGACCTTCATCTCGAGGGCGCCGCCTGCTGGGAAGAGGTCAGAAAAAAGCTCGGAATCGAAAGTGATCGGCGACCTGTCTGCAGTGGCTATGAAGACATTTCAAGCCGTTGGGTTTCGGCCGTCGCGTATCCGGTTGAGGTTTCGCTCTTTCCGCAGCCAACATGGAAGACAATCGCTGGCCCGGTCGAGTGCTGGCCAGTCGATTGATCCGCGCGTTTGGGCAGCGGAGATTGACGCGCGGCTCATCGAAGTGATAGGACTTTTGTGTAAGAGCAGCGATTCTTGATAGCATTCGCCCGGCCAAGGACAGGAGCAGCACACCATGACAACGCGCTTTCCCGATACATTTGATTATCAGGGCTTCAACGCGCCCATGCGCACCGAGTGCGACATCTACGATCTGGTCGTAGAGGGCAATCTGCCGAAAGAGATCAACGGACAGTGGTATCGCACGACGCCCGATCCGCAGTATCCGCCGATGCTGGGCCACGATACGTACCTGAGCGGCGACGGGATGATCAGCTCGTTCAAATTCGAGAACGGGCACGTGGATTTCAAGATGCGCTACATCATGACGGAGCGGCTGAAGGCGGAGCGCAAGGCGCGGCGCGGGCTTTTCGGGCTGTACCGGAATCCTTTCACGGACGATCCCAGCGTGCAGGGCGTGAACCGGTGCGTCTACAACACGACGCCGATTTTCCACGGCGGGAAATTGCTGGCTCTGAAGGAAGACGGCCGGGCGATGGAACTCGATCGCGATACGCTCGAAACGAAGGGCGAGTGGGACTTCGGCGGGAAGCTGAAGAGCAAGACGATGACGGCGCACTCGCGGCTGGATGAAGATACCGGCGATCTGTACTTCTTCGGCTACGAGGCGGGCGGGCTCGCGACGCGGGATATTTCCTACTGCGTGGCCAACAAAGAAGGCGCGCTGGTGAAAGAGGAGTGGTTCGAAGTGCCGTATGTCTCGCTGATGCACGATTTCGCGGTGACCAAGGAGCACGCCATTTTCCCGGTGTTTCCGACGACGTGCGATCTCGAGCGGCTGAAGGCGGGCGGAGTGCACTGGGTGTGCGAGCCGGACAAGGACACGTTCATCGGCATCATGCCGCGCGACGGCGGCGTGAAGCACATGCACTGGTTCCGCAGGCCGGCGTGCTCGGCGTTTCACTTCATGAACGCGTATACCGAGGGCAAATACGTGCACCTCGATTTCGGCATCGGGAAATACGCGCCGTTCCCATTCATGCTCGAGGCTTCGCACATTCATCCGAAGCCGGAAGACATGGCCTACGGGCGCGTGGTGCGCTGGAGCTTCGACATGTCGAAGCCGGGAGAGAAGTTCGAGGAGTACAATCTCGCGCCGTCGGGTGATTTCCCGCGCATCGCGAACAAGGATCACATGAAGGACTACGGGATCGGCTATTACGAACGCTTCGATATGGAGGCGGCCCCGCCTTTGATGGCCGGCCCGGTGGGAGTGGGCTTCAACACGCTGAGCCGCCTTGAAGTGAAGAGCGGAAAGCTGAAATCGTGGCACTCGAACCGGCCGGTGACGATCCAGGAAGAAATTCACATTCCGTCGAAGCAGCCGGGGCATGAGGGTTATCTCGCGCTGGTGGCCGACCTGCATGACACGCAGCTATCGGACGTGCTGGTATTCGAGGCTGAGCACGTCGATAAAGGACCGATCGCGACGGCGCATCTGCCGCTGCGGCTGCGCAATCAGGTGCACGGCAACTGGGCGCCGACGGAAGACCTGAAGTAGATTCCACGGGCGCGCGGCGCGCCCTTCGTTCCAAACGCGAGCGAACGCGCGGACATTACGCCGAAGATGCGGCGCTCAAGGCCGCGGCGCTACATTCAAATCTTGGCCGTGACGTGATTACTCCGGATGACCCAATCATCTGAATTTTACGGCTGGAAACTGCTTGCGGTCTTCTGGCTGATCCTTTTCACCAACTTCGCGTTTCCGCTGTACGGCGCGAGCGTGATCAACGCCTACATGGCCGCCGATCTGCACATGGATCGCGCGGCGCTGGGCGCGGCGTACGGGCTCTTTCAATGGATGGTCGGGCTGCCCGCTCCTCTCGTTGCGATCTGCATCAACAAAAAAGGCGTGCGATTCACGATGCTGACCGGATGCATCACGGTGCTGGCCGGGGCGCTGCTGATGGCGTTTGCCGTTCACGCCGTCTGGCAGATTTACGTGGTTTTCGGGGTCATCGTGGGGTTCGGCGCGCTTTCGGGAGGGATTCTCGGAGCGCAAGCGGGCATCGGGCGATGGTTCGTGAAAAGCAAGGCGCGCGCGATCACACTCGTTCACACGGGTGGCACGTTCGGCGGATTTGTCGCCGCGCCGGCGCTAAATTACGTGATTGCGAGGTCGGGCGGAAACTGGCGAGCGGGCTGGATGCTGATTGCAGCACTGAGTTTCGTGGCGTCGATACTCGCGTTTTTCTTTATCAAGGAAAGTCCCGCTGATCTCGGGCAACTGCCGGATGGAGCGTTGGGCGCCGCGGCGCCGGCTGTTTCGCCGCAAACGCGCACCGCTGCGAGCGGCGCCTACAAAACCACGGATACCTGGACATTTGGCGAGGTGTTTCGCACTCCCGCCATCTGGATGTTTCTGATTGCGATACTCGGATTCAGCGCGGGATATCCGCTGTTTCTCGCGCACGGCGTGGTGCACCTGCGCGATCTGGGATATAGCGCGAGCGCGGCGGCGTTTTCCGTTTCGGTGATGCTGTTCGCTAGCCTGTGCGGCACGCTGTTGTTCGCCGGCGTCGCTGATCTCGTGGAACCTCGGTTCGTGTGGGCGGTTGCATCGGTGTTGTTCGGCGTCGGGATGATTCTGGCGCTGCACGCGAGCGGCGCGGCGGGCCTGTATCTCTACGCGATCTGCCTGGGCGCGGGATTCGGCGTGTCGTTTTCGTCGATGATGGCGATACCGGCGAACTATTACGGGACGCACGCCTACGCGCCGACCGTCGCGGTGGTGATCGCCGTCGGCACGACGGCGGGCGCGGTTGGTCCGTTTGCGGCCGGATACATCTACGACCGAGTCGGCAGCTACGAGCCGGCATTCTATGCGGTTTCGGCGCTGAGCTTCTTCGCCGCGCTGCTGCTGCTTTTTGCCGCGCCGCCGGTGCATAAGGCGGCGCGCTCGTTTGCGCCCGGCGCGCGATAGATATGGAATAGAATCGGTTGTTTGATTTTGCGCGGAAGAGCCGGCGAGACGCCGGCGCTACATAAACCGACGATCGCTTGATTCCGGGCGGCGCGGCAGAGGCGTGCGCAGGGAGACCCGAATGGCGGAAGAGCTTAGGGGGCAGGTCGCGATTGTGACGGGCGGCGGAGGAGGATTCGGTCGCGCGATCGCGGAACGATTCGCAGCCGAGGGAGCGGCGGTGAGCGTCACTTCGCGGACGAAGGCGCAGCTCGACGAAACCGTAGCGCAGATTCAGGCGAAGGGCGGGCGCGCGCTGGCTGTGGCGGGCGACGCGACGAATCGCGCAGATGTGGCGCGTGTAGTAGCGGAGACCGAGAAAGCATTCGGCCCGGTGACGATCATGGTGAACAACGCCGGAGTTCCCGGGCCTTTTGGTCCGATCGGTGCGATGGATCCGGACGAGTGGTGGGCGGCGCAGGCGGTTCATTTGCGCGCACCATTTCTTTTCGTCAGCGCCGTGCTGCCGGGAATGAAGGAGCGGCGCGCGGGCTGCATCATCTCGATTTGCTCGCCGCGCGCAAAAATGGCGACGCCCCATCTTTCGGCGTATTGCATGGGCAAGACGGCGCAGGTGCGGCTCACGGAGCTGCTCGCCGTGGAGAACAAGGATTACGGAATCACGGCGTTCGCCGTCGATCCGGGCAGCACGCAGACGCAGCTCGCCGAAAAAACGATCGATTCCCCGGACGCACAGCGCTGGGTGCCGGAAATGGTGGCGAAGCTGCGCGCGATGCGCGGGCAGCCGGGCGGCGAAGTGCAGCTCGAAAACTGCGCGCGCCGCTGCGTCGAGATCGCGGCGGGCCGGCACAACGACTGGAACGGCACTTATATCGGAAGAAACGAAACCGCGGAGGCGTGGCGATAGACATGAGAAAGCTCGATATTTTCACTCATATATGGCCGAAGGCTTTTCACGAACTGCTGCTGAAGCAAACCGGGCAGATGAAGGATATGCACCGGCGGAGCGAGGCGGTGCCGATGATGACGAATCTCGACCGGCGCTTCGCGGTGATGGACATGTTCGACGAGTATCAGCAGATCCTGTCGCTCGCTTCGCCGCCGCCGGATGTAGTGGGCACGCGGGAGGCGTGGCGCGAGCTATCACGCGCCGGAAGCGACGGCATGGCCGAGCTGTGCCAGAAATATCCGGACCGATTCCCGAGCTTCATCGCATCGGTGGCGATGCGCGATCCGGAGGGCGCCGTGGAAGAAGCGACGCGCGCGATCCAGCAGCTCGGCGCGTGCGGCATCCAGATCTACTCGAACGTAAGCGGCAAACCGCTGGATGCGCCGGAATTTCGCCTCGTATTCAAAGCGATGGAGAGCCTGGGCAAACCAATCTGGATTCATCCGGCGCGGACCGCGACTTTCCCGGACTACCAGACCGAGCAGGTCTCGCAGTACGAAATCTGGTGGACGTTCGGCTGGCCGTATGAATCGAGCGCGGCACAGGCGCGCATCGTTTTTTCCAAGATGCTGGACGAAATGCCAGGCCTGAAATTCATCATTCATCACGCGGGCGGCATGGTGCCGTTTTTCGAAGGGCGCGTCGGGCCGGGCTGGGACCAGTTGGGCGCGCGCACCTCGTCGGTGGATTACAAACCACTGCTGAAGGAACTGAAGAAGCGGCCGCTCGATTATTTCAAGACGTTCTTCTACGCGGATACGGCCACATTCGGCTCGAAAGCGGCGCTCGCGTGCGCGCTCGATTTCTACGGGATCGAGCATGTGCTCTTCGCGTCAGATGCGCCCTTCGATCCGGAGGGCGGGCCGATGTACATTCGCGAAACGATCAAGGCGATCGACGCGCTGGACATTTCGAAGGAAGACCGCGAGAAGCTCTATTACAAGAACTCCTGCAAGCTGCTCGGCATCAAGTAGTCGTCGCGGCATTTGCCATTAGCTTTTGCGAACGCGTGGTGAAGCGACGAGGCGCGGGTCTGTCCCGTTTCGGTACAATCCGCCCATGCCTCTCGACTACGTGCAGGTGATCACGTCCACTGGGGAACGCGGCAGCCAGACGGTGCTGCGCCTGCTGGGACCGCTGAGCGCCTATACGGTTTTCGAGTTTCAGGATGCGGTGCGCGCGAACGACTCCGAGGTATTGATCATCGATTTCAGCGGAGCGTCGCATATCGATTCGGCGGGATTGGGCGCGCTGGTGGGGGCGTACGTCGGCGCGAAACGAGCGCGGCGGAAATTCGCGATTGCGGGACTGAACGATCAGGTGAAGACTCTTCTCGGCATGACGCACCTCGCCGAGCTCTTTCCCACCTACGGAAGCGTGCGCGAGGCCGAAGTCGGTATTTTCTGACCGCTTGCGGTACGCAGCGACTGAAGCTCCCACATCCCACCGCCATTCAAAGACGCCTAGGCTGCCTTCCAGCCCGGTTTCGGAAACCGGCCCTTCACCCGAAGGCCGAATCCTGCTCGCCGATGCGATAGAATGGGCAATAGGAATGGAAGACCGGTTTTACCGCGCGACGATGAAGATTGGCGGCGGGACGCTGCTAGGGCGGCTCGCATTCGCTTTCCTCGTTGTTTGCTCGATTGCGATTGGCGCGGCGGCGGGATTGCTTTTCGTCTACAGCAGCGATCTGCCGCAGATTCACGCGCTCGAAAACTACCGCCCGATCACCGAGACGGAACTCTACGCCGACGACGGCCAGGAGATCGGAAGCTTCGCTTTGCAGCGCCGGATACTGGTGACATATAACCAGATTCCGAAAATCCTGAAGGCCGCGATCCTCACAACGGAAGACCAGCATTTCGAAGAGCACTGGGGAGTGGATTTCCCGCGCGTGCTCGAGGCCGCGTGGCACGATATCCTGCGCCGGCGCGTGGCGGAAGGCGCAAGCACGCTCACGATGCAACTGGCCGGCGGGCTCTTCCTGAATCGCTCGGACCGCAGCTTCCACCGCAAAATCCAGGAGACGATCCTGGCGCTCGAGATCGAGCGGCATTACACGAAGGCCCAGATTTTCACGATGTACTGCAACCAGATTTATCTGGGCGCGGGCAACTACGGCTTCGAAGCGGCCTCCGAATATTACTTCAGCAAGCCGGTGGAGAAGGTGACGCTCGCCGAGGCCGCGACGCTGGCCGCGATCATTCGCGGGCCGATCTATTCGCCGATCAATCATCCGGAGCGGGCGCTCGACCGGAGGAATCTGGTGCTGGCGCTGATGCTGCGCGACCGCAAGATCACGCAAGCCGAATATGAGGCCGCGCGAAAAGAGCCTCTGGGATTGCACATCGAATCGCTGCGGGACGATCTGGCTCCCTATTTTGTGGAGGAAGTGCGCCAATACCTCGAACATACTTACGGCACCGAGGCCGTTCACGAGGACGGACTGCGCGTCTACACGACGTTGAACGTCGCCATGCAGAAGGCGGCGGACCAGGCCGTGCGGGACGGATTGCACGCGTACGACCGGCGGCACGGCTGGCGCGGCAACCTGCCGAACATCTTGCGCGATCATCTCGGGACAATCGAGAAATACGACAACGACGACTGGCACGCGCCGATTGCGAAGGGCGACTACGTGACGGGGCTGGTGACGGAAGTGCGGCCGACCTTCGCATCGATCAAGATGGGCGCGATTCACGCGATGCTTACGCCGGCGGATTTCGCGTGGACGGGGCAAAAGTCCGTCGAGAAGCTGCTGAAGGTGGGCGATCTCGTGGTGGTGCACATCAACGAATTGTTGGGGACTACGGCGGAGGTGCAGCTCGAACAGCAGCCGACGGCGCAGGCCGCGTTGCTCGCCATCGACAACGCCAACGGCGAGATCAAGGCGCTGGTCGGCGGCTACGATTTCGAGCAATCGAAATTCGATCGCGCCACGCAGGCCATGCGGCAGACCGGCAGCTCGTTCAAGGTATACGTCTACTCCGAGGCGCTTTCGCAGGGGATGTCGCCATTCGACACGGTGGTCGATGAGCCGGTGACATACCACAGCGGGGGGCAGGACTACTCGCCCCACAATTATGACGAGAAGTTCGAGGGGCGGATCACGCTGCGGCGTGCGCTGGCCGATTCGCGGAACGTGCCGGCGGTGCGGCTGCTCGACCGGGTCGGAATCGAGAACACGATCGATCTGGCGAGGAAGTTCGGCATCTCGAGTCCCCTGCCGCCTTATCTGCCGCTGGCGCTGGGCGCGGCCGATCTCACGCTGATCGAGCATACGTCCGCTTTCTCCGTGTTTCCCGACGACGGCATTCACATCGAGCCGCACTTCATCCGGCGGGTGACTTCCTACGACGGCAACGTGCTCGAAGAGGACCGGCCGAACGTGACGGACGTACTTTCTCCGGATGTGGCGCACACGATGACGGCGATGCTGGAGGATGTGGTCCAATTCGGCACCGGAGTGCGCGCGAAGGAGCTCGGGCGGCCATCGGCCGGCAAGACCGGCACGACGAACGATTTTACCGACGCGTGGTATATGGGCTTCACGCCGCAGATCACTGCCGGCGTCTGGGTGGGCAACGACGACCCACGCGTCTCGCTTGGGCTGAAAGAGACCGGTGCGCGAGCGGCTCTGCCGATCTGGCTCGAGTTCATGCAGAAGGCGATGCAGGGGATGCCGGTCGAAAGTTTTCCGAATGTGGTGCCGCTCGAAAAGCAGGCAGGCGAGCACGTGGAACAGGTCGACACACCCGATACGGCTCCGCCAGCCGACGCCGCCGAGCAAGGGTTGACGCAGACGAAGGCGCCGGCACCTTCGCCGCAGCCGCCAACCCCCACGCCGCCGAAAACCTCGGAGGCTGCGCCTGTATCTTCGCCCGTGCTTGCCCCTACGCATGCAGATGCGTCTCCCGGCGCGCACTAGGGGACGAGCTACTTCTTCCGAAACGGATCCCATCCAGCGGGTTTCAGCGGATTGGCACGGCCGTCGGCATCCACGAGCAGGACTTGCTTGCCGCGCTCGATTTCTCCGATGGCTGTGATGTCGCTAAATTCGGGGGCTCGTTGCAGGCGCGCGGCAAGCGGGCGAGGGACCGTGAAAAGAAGCTCGTAGTCGTCGCCGCCATGCAACGCCATTTCAAGCGGATCCAGTTTGAGCTTCCGGGCGAGGTGCGCCTGAGCGGCGGGGATTTCGACGTGGGGGATGCGTTCAGACCATACTCGCGCACCCACGCCGCTGGCCGCGCAGAGGTGATCGAGATCGGTTGATAGGCCATCGGATACGTCGATCATCGCGGACGCGATACGGCGTTTGGCTAGCCACTCGCCGAGGCCGGCGCGAATCCGCGGATACAGGTGCCGTCTGAGCAGCCGGCTGTGGCCCCGGACTACACGTTTCACTCGGCTTAGAGGGCAGCTTCTGATGATTTCCAGGCCGAGCCGTGCCTGGCCCAGCCTGCCGGTGACGTAGAGGATGTCGCCAGGCCGCGCCCCAGCGCGCGCGATCGCATGGCCGGGAGCGGCTTCGCCGAAAACCGTAATGCCGATCGAAATCGATGGAAAGCGCGTGGTATCGCCGCCGATCAGCCGCACGCCCAGTTCGCGCGCCGCGCGCCCTATCCCGCGCAGGAATCCGCCAAGCCATTTGCCGGTGCGATCTTGCGGAAGAGCGAGCGCGAGCAGAAAGAATCGGGGCGCGGCGCCCATCGCGGCGATGTCACTCGTGGCCCGGGCGAGCGACTTGTAGCCGACCGAATCCGGCGGATGGCGATCGGCGAGGAAATGGACTCCTTCGAGAAAGGCGTCACAGGTCACGACGAAGTCGGTGTTTTGACCCGCTACGACGACCGCCGCATCGTCGCCGATTCCAAGGCGGACGCGAGACCGGAAGGAGCGACCGATCACGTGTGCCCCGACTTCGGACGGCACGGCGAGGGCTAACTCCTTGATTAGCTGATCTTCGCGGCCCATTAACTGTCCCTCGGTACAGTTGTTGCGATGTCTGCCAATCAGGTAGACTTTACGAGGCGGAAAGAATTATAGGGCGTCTCGCAACCCAGAAGCGAGCGCCTACGTGAAATGGAAGATTAGGGGTTGACGCTGGCCGGTCCGGTCATTACAATTCCCCGGGTTTCGAACCAGGGCTCTCGGTTCAAACTTCACAGTAGGGTCGTTCGCAGGGAATCGGTGGACCGCCGCATGGGGCAAGCGGTTCAAGCCAGCCGTCGAAAACTAAATCGCAGGGGTAAGACAGACTATGAGGGGTAGGTCTTACACATTTTTTATTGCATCGAGCGCGTCGGGCGGCATGCGACGTGTGTCGGTGCCCTTCTACGTCTTGCATGTGCTGACGATTCTGGCCGTTGTGGGCGGCATCACGGTGGCGGCGGCGGTAGGGTCCTATTCGCGGATGCTGTGGAAAGCGACAAGCTATAATTCGCTGCGCCGCGATCAGGATAACCTCAAGCAGCGGTACGTCCAGCTGCAAAGCCAGGTAAAAGACACGAATCAAAGGCTCGATTCGCTGCAATCGCTTGCGGGCGAAGTGGCGATGGCCTATGGAATTGCGCGGTTCCGCCAGAGCGCGTTCGGCCTGACAGATAACGACAATGTGACGCCGGAGGCCACCGAAGTGGCGTTCCAGCAGTCCGTGGACGAGTTCAGCTACCTCGAGAAAAACGCCGCGGTGGTGAGCACCCTTGGCGTGCAGCAGCGAATGCTGCCGGCCGATCAGCTCAGCAACCTCGGGATCGTGCCTTCGCTCTGGCCGGTAGTCGGCGAGATTACCGGGCATTTCGGCGAGCGGCTTGACCCATTCAGTGGTGAAGGCGCCTTCCACTCGGGCCTGGATATTGCGTCGCACTATGGAGACGAGATTCGCGCGACGGCCGATGGCGACGTGGTGCAGGCTGGGCTGTGCGCGGGCTACGGAAGGCTGATCGTGATCGATCATGGCTTTGGCGTAAGCACCTGGTACGGACATCTTTCGGCATTCAACGTTCAGGTGGGAATGCATGTGAAGCGCGGCGACGTGATCGGCTATGAGGGCAACAGCGGGCGCTCGACGGGCCCGCACTTGCATTACGAAGTTCGCATCAACAACACGCCGGTAGACCCCTGGCGATTCCTCAAGAACATCTCGCCGACCGCGACAGTCGACGCGACAAACAACAGCGCATCCACCACCGGCGACTAATTCCCGCGATCCTTGCCTCTCCTGCTTTGTTTTGTTCCTCTGTGGCTTCGCTGAATATCGATTCTATCGTGTATGCGCAGGTTTACGTGGCCGGCGATCCGCTGGAAACAGCCGCCGTGCCCGGCTTGCGGCGAATCCAGAACGAGCCGGCCAGCAGGATCAGAGTCGGCAGCAGAAACTTGAGGCCATCACGCAGCAGCGCGGCAGGCCCTGCTTCCTCCGGCGGGCCGATTCCGCAGCCGCAATCGATCTTCAAGCCCTTATGGTAGGCGTAGCTGATCGCGATCATAAACGCGCACAGCACCAGAGCCGCAGAGAGCGATGAGAAGCGCCTGCCGATCCCGCTGACGAGCCACAATCCGAGGAAAATCTCGAAAAAAGGCAGCAGGTGGGCGACGAAGTTTGCGGCTCCGGGCGACAGGATCTGGTAAGACTCCACCTGGATCGCGAACATCGAAATCGAGATTCTCGCGGAGCGCCACGACCAGGCGAAGCCGGGCAGGGGCTTCAGCTTTCCGTAGGCGGCGGCCAGAAAAATCGACCCCACCAGGATGCCGCCGAAAATCAGAAGAACTCGCACGACGGTGCGGCGCTTTTGAGGGTTTCGGATGCAGAAGGCCGCGACCAATCCGGCCAGGATAAACAGGTAGCCGTGCTCCGCAAGCCACGTCAACAATAAACCCAGCGTGTTCATCGAGGATTTTTCGTCAAGGCGCTACTGGCTCAGGAGCGAATCAAAGAACTGCTTCAAAATTGGCCAGGAAACGAAGCCCGACGCGGGGGGCAGATGCTGGCCCTTATAACTGATCACGTATGTGGGCGTCGCCTGGACGGGAATGCGCATGCCGATGGCGCGGTCTTCCTCGATGTATGGGTCGAGCGCGCAGCCATGGCTATTCTGCGCGGCTTCGGGGGATACGGGCGCCATGCAGCCGTCCATCAGTTTTTCCACGCGCTTGAACTCCGCGCCAGACATTGCCGCTGAAACATACTTCGCGATGTTGCCGTCGGCGCCCCAGGCATCCTGATTATCGTAAAGAGCCGCCTCGACGCTCGCAAACTCGCCGACGCGCGCGGCCGCATTGGCCCAGCGGGCCGCTTCGAAACTGTATTTGTGCATCGGGAGAGGAAAGTCGTGATGAATGAGGTAGACCTTTCCGGAGGCTACGTAATCGTTGATCATCGGGCGCAGGGTATTTTCGTAGAGGTTGCGGCACGATGGGCACTGATAGTCGGTGAAGACTTCCATCGTGATGGGCGCGTCCTTTGAGCCGTACGCCTTGATGGGCGGTCCGGATGGTTCAATGGCGCGAACAGATCTGCGGGCCGCCTTGCGGCTGGTGCCGGTAGCCGACGGCGAAACGACGCCTAGCCCGAGAATGAGAGCGAAAAGAACGAGCAAGACCGGCCACGGCAGGCGGCCCTTCCGCAGGTTGTTTGCGAGCGACGAAAGTGAACAGAGATTCAACGTGAGCCTCCCCCAATATCTTTACCCAAGCGGCGGTATTGTAACGCTAAACGGACCTGAGCCGTTCATGCGTTGACGCAGCGTGTGGCGCAATCAGCAAATCGCCCGAGCCTATTTAGTGAGATGCGGCATCAACGGGTAGGGGTTTGCAAGCGATAACGGGGATCATGCGTCAGGGGGCAGAATCGAGGGGGAAAGGGAAGGCGGGCGAGATTATCGCGTATAAAGGCAGTATATACAGCAGAATACAGACGCACAGGAAACTTGACAACAACACACTCAACGTGTAAGATATCGTTCGGCGGCCCAGATTCCCAAGAACTGAGCCAGTCTGATTTAACAGGAGCGGATTTCTTATGAGCAAGATTATCGGTATTGACCTGGGCACGACCAACTCCGTCGTAGCTGTGATGCAGGGCGGCGAGCCCGTGGTAATTCCCAACCAGGAAGGCGCGCGGACGACGCCGTCGGTGGTGGCGATCACGAAGAGCGGAGAGCGGCTGGTAGGCCAGGTGGCCAAGCGGCAGGCGATCACGAACCCCGAGAATACGGTGTATTCGATCAAGCGGTTTATGGGCCGCCGCTACGATGAGGTCGTCGAAGAAGCGAAGCGCATACCCTATAAAGTCACGAAGGGCCCGCACGATGACGCGCGTGTCGAGATTCAGGGCAAGGTCTACAGTCCGCCCGAAATCTCGGCGATGATCCTTCAAAAGCTGAAGGCGGCCGCGGAGGATTTTCTCAGCGAAAAGGTAGGTAAGGCAGTAATCACGGTTCCCGCCTACTTCAACGACAGCCAGCGGCAGGCGACGAAGCAGGCCGGCGAAATTGCGGGGCTCGAGGTGCTGCGCATCATCAACGAGCCGACGGCTGCCGCGCTCGCCTACGGTCTGGACAAAAAGAAAGACGAAACGATCGCCGTGTACGACCTGGGCGGCGGCACGTTTGACATTTCGATCCTCGAGGTGGGCGAAGGCGTGGTGGAAGTGAAGTCGACGAACGGCGATACGCACCTCGGCGGCGACGACATCGACCAGCGGATCGTGGATTGGATGGCGGCTGAGTTCAAGCGCGACCAGGGCATCGACGTCAGCAAGGACAAGATGGCAATTCAGCGCCTGAAGGAAGCCGCTGAGAAAGCCAAGATCGAGCTCTCGCAGCTTCAGGAAACGGAGATCAACCTGCCGTTCCTTACGGCAGACGCTTCCGGCCCGAAGCATATGGCGCTGAAGCTGACCCGGGCGAAGCTCGAGCAGTTGATGGAAGATTTGCTGCAGCGGACGGTGGAACCGGTGAAGCGCGCGTTGAGCGACGCCGGAATCACGCCCGACAAAATCGACGAAGTGGTGCTCGTCGGCGGATCGACGCGCATCCCGCGCGTGGTCGACATCGTGAAAGGCCTCTTCAACGGCAAGGAGCCTCACAAGGGCGTCAACCCGGACGAAGTGGTTGCGGTGGGCGCGGCAATTCAGGGAGGCGTGCTCGGGGGCGAAGTGAAGGACATCCTGCTGCTCGACGTGACGCCGCTTTCGCTGGGCGTCGAGACGTTGGGCGGCGTGATGACGACGCTGATCCCGCGCAATACGACGATTCCCACCCGCAAGTCGGAGACGTTTTCGACAGCGGCGGACAATCAGACTTCGGTCGAGATCCACGTGCTGCAGGGCGAGCGCCCCGTGGCCAGCGGCAACCGGTCGCTCGGCAAATTCCATCTGATGGGAATTCCGCCGGCGCCACGCGGCATGCCGCAAGTGGAGGTGACGTTCGACATCGACGCGAACGGCATTCTCAACGTGTCCGCGAAGGACATGGCGACCAACAAGGAGCAGAAGATCACGATCACCGCGTCCACAGGTCTCAGCAAGGAAGAGGCTGAGCGCATGAAGAAGGAAGCAGAATCGCATGCGACCGAGGATAAGGACCGGCTGGCCGAGGTGGAAAGCCGCAACCGGCTCGACAACATGGTTTACCAGACCGAGAAGCTGATCAAGGAAAACCGCGAGAAGCTTTCGGAGGCGGACGTGAAGGCCGCGGAAGAGGCGGTCGAAGAAGGCAAGCGCGCGGTGAATGAGGGCGGCCTCGAGAAGTTGAACGCGGCCGTCGACAACCTGACCAAAGCATCGCATCGCATCGCCGAATCGCTGTACAAGGCGCAGAGCGCGGCAGGATCGCAGCCGGGCGGCGCTGGACCGGCCGGCGGGAATGGCGCTCCGGGCGGTGAGGCAGGCCAGGGTGGACCGAGCCACGGACAAGGCGATGTGGTGGATGCGGAGTTCGTGGACGTGGATGAGTCGAAGAAGCCGAATTAAAATCAGCGAAGCTGAAAAGACGATAGGGGCGGGCTTCGAACCCGCCCCTACGCCTGTTAGCGCCCGGCTTTAGACACGAAGATGGCTAACACAACAAAAACCGATTACTACGAACTGCTGGGGGTTCCGCGCAAGGCCGCGGTGAAGGACATCCGCGCCGCGTATCGCAAGCTCGCCCGCAAGTATCATCCGGATTTGAACCCCGGCGATAAGACGGCGGAAGAAAAGTTCAAGCAGATTCAGGAAGCGTACGAAGTTCTTTCGGATACGAAGAAACGCCAGACGTACGACCAGTTTGGTTTCAACGCGCCCGGGCCGGGGGGCATGCCGCCTTCGGGAGCGGGATACGGCGGGGCTTCGCCGGAAGATATCCATTTCGATTTCGGAGGGTTCGATTTCGGGGCCGGCGCGCAGGGCGGCGCGGGCGGATCGAGCTTCCGCGATCTTTTCGGCCAGTTCTTTCGCGGCGCCACCGCCGCGCAAGCAAGCCACGACGGCGGCGCGGAGCCGGGAAGCGATCTCGAATTTCAGATCGACATCAGCTTTGCCGAGGCGATGCACGGCGCGGTGAAGAAGATCAGCTTCACGCGGCTCGACGTATGCCCGGTGTGCCACGGCGCGGGATTTGCGGGCGAAGAGAAGACCTGCCCGACGTGCAACGGCACCGGCCAGGTGACGCAGGTGAGCGGCAAGATGCGCTTTCAGATTACGTGCTCGCGCTGCGGCGGCCGCGGAAAGCTGCGCACGATCTGCCGCAACTGCGGCGGCGAAGGGCGCGTGCAGAAAGTCGAAACGATCGACGTGCGTATTCCGCCCGGCGCGAAGACGGGCTCGCGCGTTCGCGTGGCCGGCTACGGAAACGCGGGGATGCACGGCGCGCCTCCGGGCGATCTCTACATCATCACGAATGTGCAGCCGCATCCATTTTTCGAGCGGCGCGGCGACGACCTGTATACGGTGGTGCCGGTGACGGTGCCGGAAGCCTCGCTCGGCGCGAAGGTGGAGGTGCCGACGATCGACGGCCGCGCGCAGGTGCGCATCCCCCCCGGCACGAACAGCGGCAAGAAATTGCGGCTGCGCGAGAAGGGCGCGCCCGCGGCGGGGCGGCCCGGAAAGCGGGGCGACCAGATCGTCGAGGTGCAGATCGTGGTGCCGAAACCCGAAGACGAGCGCGTGCGCAATCTTTTGAAGGAACTCGGCAAGATCGAACCGGAAGATCCGCGCAGCGAGCTTTTCGCACGGGCGACGGTGGAAGCGAAGTAAGGGCAGGAGAACTGCAATGGCAATGCGTCCAAGAAAGAGGGCCAAAGCCGGTTACATGATCAGCGCGGTCGCCGAACTGTATCATCTGCATCCGCAGACGCTGCGGCTCTACGAGCGCGTCGGGCTGCTCAAGCCGTCGCGATCGCAGGGCAACACGCGTCTATACACGGACGAGGACCTCGAGCGCCTCGAAGTGATTTTGAATTTGACGCGCGAGCTGGGCGTCAATCTGGCGGGAATCGAAATCATCCTCAACATGCGCGACAAAATGGCGGAGATGCAGCTGCACATGGAGGAGTTCATCCGCTACGTGCGCAGCGAAGTGGCCCGCGATTTCGTGGCGTCGCGCCAGCCGCCGCCGAATACGCGCAACGCAATCGTGCGCGCGGCCCCGCGCCACACGATTCGCGTGATCAAGTAGCCGGACCGAAGCGCCGGCAAAATTCCCACAGCCATTTCAATTTGCACAGCGCGGGTGCGCTTGCGCCGAGCGCTGCCGCCGCTTATCCTCTCTTCATGGCGCGAGCGGATTGTCCCATCTGCCAGGGCAGCGGCTGGAAAGTGGTGGAGCGGTGCGCGGAAGGCGCGCAGGCGCTCGCCGCCGCGGAGGCCGCGCGTGCCGGGGCAGCGGCGGGCGAACCCAAAATGGTTTGGGCCGTGCCGTGCGATTGCACGGCCGGCAACAAAGCCGAGCGCGTGCTCGCGAAGGCACGCGTCCCCGAGCGGTATCGCCACTGCGACTTCGAGAATTTCGAGACGGACAACGAATACGGGGAGGTCTCTCCACCCCGGGTTAAGGGGTGGAACCAGAGCCTCACGCAGGCGAAAATCGCCGTGCAGGGTTTTGTTCGAGAATTTCCTCTCAGTACTGAACATGGCTTTCTGTTGATGGGTCCGTGCGGTGTGGGGAAGACGCATCTCGCCGTGGCAGCACTGAAGGAGATCGTGGGCCGGGGACACAGCGGTCTCTTCTACGAGTATCAAAGACTACTCAAAGAAATCCAGGACAGCTACAACGCCGCAAGTCAATCGACGGAGATGGGTGTGCTTGAACCAGTTCTGAAGGCCGAAATCCTCGTACTCGACGACGTCGGGTCAAGCAAGCCGTCCCCGTGGGTCGTTGAAACAGTGGGCCATATTTTGAATTCCCGCTACAACGATAAGCGTTTCACTCTGATAACCACCAACTATGTGGACCCGGAATTCAAGAAGCTCACAGACTACGCATCCCCCAAGGACTTTAGTACCCCGGTAAGGGATTCTTCCGCAGATGCACGATCGACGCACGTCGTGAAGCTACCGTCGGGAGAAATGATTGCCGTGAAGCAGGAGGAGACATTCGAGGACCGGGTGGGTCGCCGAATTCGTTCTCGCCTCTATGAAATGTGCCGCACCGTCGAAATGAGCGCTCCGGATTACCGCAAGGAGATCCGCGACGCAGGCCGCTTCCGGGCCTGAGATTTCGACCCTATTGGCTCTATTCGCCTAGGTGTTGCATTATCAGACATATAGAAACGTATGGCCTATGCGGTTTGCTTCCTTTGGGTTACGCGGGGTAGAATCGCGACTGAAATTCTCCGACCTCGGCGGCCTGATGGAGAGAAACCCTATGGCCCGCGAGGCGACACCCCGCAGTTTGCGGGGTTGAGGGTTCGGACGGAAACGTCCGGGCCTCCCGTGTTTGGAAAGGGGAATGCCGGGCGCGCTGAAGGGCGCCGGGCGTGTCGCCCAAATCCAAACGTGGATTTGGGCGTTTTTGTTTGTGGCTCCAAACGGGAGCTCTGGGCATCCAAGGGAGCGCATGCAGCTAACCGACAAATTCAACCGCCAGATCACCGACCTGCGGATTTCGGTGACGGACCGCTGCAACTTCCGGTGCGTCTATTGCCGCTCGGCGAATCCGGAAAATCACATGCCGTCCACGAGCCTGCTCAGCTGGGACGAATACGAGCGGCTGGCGCGGATTCTGGTCCCGATGGGGATTCGGAAGGTGCGCGTGACGGGAGGCGAGCCGCTGGTTCGCGCGGGCGTCGAGGATTTCATCGCGCGGCTGAAGGCCGTGGGAGTCGAAGACGTTTCGATGACCACGAACGGCTACCTGCTGGCCGAGCGCTGCGACCGGCTCGTCGCCGCGGGGATGAATCGCATCAACATCAGCCTCGATTCGCTCGATCGCGCGAGATTCGAGCGCATCACGCGCACGAAGACGTTCGACGACGTGATCGCCGGAATCGACGCGGCGCAGGCTTCGCCGCTGCGGCCCGTGAAAGTGAACGCCGTGCTGGTACGCGGGATCAATGATGATGAGGTGGAGGCCTTCGCGGAGTTTGCGCGCGACCGCAACCTGATCATGCGCTTCATCGAATACATGCCGCTCGACGCCGACCGCGCGTGGACGCGCGACTCGGTGGTGACCGGCGCCGAAGTGCTCAGCCGCATCTCGGCGCGCTGGCCGCTCGTCCCCGTGGCGCACGAACGCAGCGAAACGGCCCGCAAATATCGCTTTGCCGACGGCCGCGGTGAAATCGGGCTGATCTCGCCCGTGTCGCAACCTTTCTGCGGACACTGTTCGCGCATCCGGCTGACGGCCGACGGCAAGCTGCGGACCTGCCTCTTCAGCAAAGAAGACCACGACCTGAAATTTCTTCTGCGCGGCGGCGCCGGCGACCGCGAGATCGCAGGGGAGATCATCTCGATCGTGGCCGAAAAAGAGAAGGGCCATCGCATCAACGAGCCCGGCTTTATCCCGCCCTCGCGTACAATGGTTTCCATCGGCGGCTGACGCCGCATTCCTGGAGCAGGCCACAGTGGGCGACGAAGAATCCAAACTGTTTTCGCTTTCGGAAGCGGAACGCCTGCGCGTGCAGCTCGAGCCCGTGCTGATCGAGGCGATCGAGGCCCGCCGGAAATTCGGCGAATTCGACGATCAGCTTTCGGCGCTTGCCGAGCGCATCCAGCGCACGGGCGGGATGCTTGTGGAATTCAACAAGACGGCGACGCTGCGGCTCGAGCGCAACCGCCTCGAACAGGCGATCCGCGACGCCCTCGAAAAAATCCAGGCCACCGGGTGCATCGTGAAGGATCTCGAGGTCGGCCTGCTCGATTTCCCGGCGCGCATCGACGGCGAGGAAGTCTATCTCTGCTGGCGGCTCGGCGAAGATCGCATCCGTTTTTACCACCGCCAGGACGAAGGCTTCGCCGGCCGCAAGCCCATCGACCCGCGCGACGCCGATTACCGCAACCCGATTCAGTGAGGCAATGGTGCGCCGTTCCGTTGACAAATCAGCGGCCCGAAGGCAACATAGGTTTGCCTCGTAGTGCCGCACGACTTGCCCAAGTGGCGGAATTGGCAGACGCGCTAGCTTCAGGAGCTAGTTCTCGCAAGGGAGTGGAGGTTCGAGTCCTCTCTTGGGCACCAACATCTTGCAACATCTGACCGCTGGCCACCAGCATCCAATCCATCCGGCATTGATAACCAAGGAGAATTGATATGGATTACGTGAGGCTTGGAAATACCGGCTTGCAGGTATCGCGGATTTGCCTCGGCTGCATGAGCTATGGCAAGGCCACCGGCGGGATTATTCAATGGCAATGGACGCTCAGCGAGGAAGACAGCCGGCCTCACATCAAGGCCGCGCTCGAGGCGGGCATCAATTTCTTCGATACGGCGAACGTCTATTCGAGCGGGCAGAGCGAAGAGGTGCTGGGCCGCGCGATCCGCGATTTCGCGAAGCGCGACGAGCTGGTGATCGCCACGAAAGTCTGGGGGCCGATGCGCCAGGGACCGAACGGGCGCGGCCTGTCGCGAAAGTCCATTTTTTCTGAAATGGACAACAGCCTGCGCCGGCTCGGCACCGATTACGTCGATCTCTACCAGATCCATCGCTACGATTACGACACGCCGCTCGAGGAGACGCTCGAAGCGCTCAACGACGTGGTGCGCGCGGGCAAAGCGCGCTATATCGGCGCGTCGTCGATGTGGGCGTGGCAAATGATGAAAGCGCTCGGAATCCAGCGCGCCAACGGCTGGGCGAGGTTCGTCTCGATGCAGGATTATTACAACCTGATCTACCGCGAGGAAGAGCGCGAAATGCTGCGGCTGTGCGCGTCCGAAGGCATCGGCGTGATTCCGTGGTCGCCGCTGGCGCGCGGGAGGCTGGCGCGACCGTGGTCGCCCGAGCCGCAGACGGACCGCGCCAAGACGGACACCTTCGGAAAGGCGCTGTACGAAAAAACGGAAGCCGTCGACAAGCTCGTGATCGATCGCGTCAACGAAATCGCGGGCCAGCGCGGCTTGCCGCCGGCGCAGATCGCGCTGGCGTGGATGCTGCACAAGCCCGTGGTCACATCGCCGATCATCGGCGCGACGAAGCCACGGCACCTTGAGGATGCGATTGCCGCCGCGAGCGTGAAACTTTCGCCCGAGGAAATTGCGCGGCTCGAGGAACTCTATCAGCCGCACGCGGCGCCCGAGGGATTTTCCTGAGATTCTTCCGTCACTTGAAGTCGGCCGAGCTCAGCGGCGGCCGTCGAACGACCACGGACCGGCGCCGACGATCAGCAGAAACAGCAGGCCGAGCAGCATCGAGAAATCGGTGCGCGACTCGGAAAACATCGCCCAGGGGCCGTAGCGGCTGAGCTGCGGCAAATGAAAGCGCCAGTATCCGTGGCCGAGCAGGATCGGCACTTTCGTCGAGGCGATGGCGACCGAAATATCGATGAGCAGCGGAATCGCGGCAAGGCGGGTGAAAAGACCCAAAACGATGAGCGCTCCACAGATGATTTCAACCGCACCCACGAAATAGGCCATGGCCGCAGGCGCCGGAATGCCGATTCGGGCGAAGCGTCCCGCGCCCTGGATCGCTGGAAACAGGAACTTCTGAATCCCTTCCTCGAAAAAGACGAGCCCTACGAGCAGCCGGATCAAAATCACGGCGCCGGGCGCGTGCGTTTCAGACCATCGATTCATCGACCCTCCCACGAGGAACGCGAGATCAGTGAGAGCTATCTTTCAACAGGGACTCAGCGTAGAGCGCGCCTTCGGGCGTGTCCTCATGTTTGAAATAGACGAAGACGTCGCCGCGTGCGGCGGCCTCGGCCACTTTTTTCGAGAGCGCTTTGCGCGCGCCGGCGGAGTAATCCTCTTTCCGCAGCCGAAAGTAAGTGTAATCCGCGGTCGCCACGTCGGGCGTCTCGATTTTCTCGCTTTCGGCCTGGCACAGCGCGACATTGGCTTTGCGGAGCAGCTTGTAGACGTCGTCTGAAAACCACGACTCGTGGCGGAATTCCATGGCGGCGCGCGTGCCTCTGGGCAGCGCGGTGAGAAATTCCTCGAGGCGCGGCAAGTCGCACTTCAGAAACGGCGGCAGCTGGAACAGCACGGGCCCGAGCTTGCCTGCATCGCGCAAGGGATCGAGCGAGCCGATAAATTCGAGCGTCGCTTTGGCTGCATCGCGCAGGCGCAGCACGTGCGTGATGCTCTGATTGGCCTTCACCGCGAATTTGAAATCCGGCGGCGTGGCGGCAATCCACCCCGAGAGAAGCTTTTCGGTGGCGCGGCGGCGAAATGTGTAGTTGAGTTCGACGGAATTCAGACGCGTGCCGTAATAGCCGAGAAATTTCGCCGAGGCCAGCTTCGCGGGATAGAAGTCCGGCTTCCATCCCGCGTAAGCCCACCCGGAAGTGCCTGCGTAGATTTTGCCCAAGAATGGTCCCGCCTGTTCGTCGCCCCGAATCAGCTAACGCACGCGGCGCTCGGATTCCTTGATTGGCGCGTCGTTGATGCTGGCGATGCGGTGGCGATTGAGGCCATTGTCGTCATATTCCCATAGTTCGTTGCCGTAGGAGCGATACCACTGGCCGCCATCGTCGTGCCATTCGTATTCGAAAGTGACGGCGATGCGATTGCCGGTGTAGCACCACAGGGTTTTCTTGAGGCGGTAGTCGAGTTCCTTATTCCATTTGCGTCGGAGAAACGCCTTGATTTCCTCGCGGCCGCGCAGGAATTCGTTGCGATTGCGCCACACGGTGTCTTCGCTATAGCCGAGCGCGACGCGTTCGGGATCGCGCGAATTCCAGGAATCTTCGGCACCCTGCACTTTGGCGCGGGCGGATTCTTCGGTGAAGGGCGGCTTGATGACCGGCTTCGCGGATTGGACGGCTGAGCCTTGCGGTTCTGGTGTCATGTGGTTTCCTCCCGCCGGATTCGATGCGCCATCCTAAGGCCGGGGGCGCAAAAATCGCAACCCGCAAGACAGGCGCGAAGGCGAGGCGGATAGGCGCCTCTATCGTTTGTAGCGGGCGACGAGCTGGCCACGGGCGAGGATGTGTCCTTTGACGGCGGCTTCGAGCTGGGTGCGCGTCGCGCCGGACGCGAGATTCAGCTTTGAATCGAGCGCATAGAGCGAAAAGGTGTAGCGATGCGACGAGCCTTCCGGCGGACACGGGCCGCCGTAGCCGACCTTGTCGAAATCGTTTTGGCCCTGGCGCGTGCCATCCGGCAGTTGTTCTTGTGTGGGCACGCCCCCGGGCAAGGAGCGCGCCTCGGGCGGCAGATCGTAGAGCGTCCAGTGGACGAAAGATCCAACCGGCGCGTCGTAATCGACGACGGTGAGCGCGAAACTCTTTGTGGCGGCAGGCGGCGCATCCCATTCGAGTTGCGGCGATGTGTCGGCGCCGTCGCAGGTGAATTTCTTCGGGATATCGCCATTGGCGAAGCTCGGGCTGGTCAACTGCAGGTCCGGCTTCCCTTGGCCCAACACCGTTGAGCCATGGCAGCCGACGAATATAGCTGACGCAAGCACAAGTGCAGTGGCCGTCTTAAGCAAGTTCGCCTGAGCCAACGCCCCCATGAGCCCTCCAGGGACAACATTTTACGCTCGGGCGGCGCCTCCATCGCAAAACGAAGAGGTCGGTCGCGGTATACTGGGGCCTCAGCTAAGAGCCTGGCGTGTCGCGGACGGAGCATGTCTCTAAAGACGGAAACGCGCGACCTGATCGTTTCCATTTTAGTCGTATCGGGTCTTGTTATCGGCGGAATCCTGTACGCGTTTCTTGTCCCGGAACGATTCTGGCCGCGTCTGACTCACGGATGGTTCGTCTTCATTTTCATGACCATTTTCCTCGGAGCCATCCTCGCCAAAATGTATTGGCCGTTCAGGAAGTCCGGCAAAGTGTGGCTCGCGCTAGGCATTCTGCTCCTAGTTCACATCGGAGCCTACGTGGCGCTGCTGCGTCATTTTGAGGATCTACCCATTCTTTCCTATTTTGTGACGATACCGGTCGAGGTGATGCTCGCGAACGTGATCACTAAGGCCTGGCTGAACGTGTTGCCCACGAAGGTGAGGCTGTGAATATCTAAGACCGCTTTAGGCACTTCCCAGACACGCCGCGGATTGACTTCCGTCCGAGCCCACGTAGAATGGCGGTAGCGGCGATGGAGTTCGCCCTCAACCGCTGTCCTTCTTATTTATATGCCGGGACAGATGATGACTCCTGACAGGGATCCTGTCGCGGAGCCATGTCCCCGGCAACGATTCCCACAGAGCCGATCGAGCGAGGTCGAACCATGCCCGGCGCGTCGCACAGCGGACAACTGAACGAATATCAGGCCCGCAGGCTGCGGGTGACCTGCCAATACATCGACAAGCTGCTGGGCGACATCGAGTCGATCCTGAATTCGTCTGAATCGAAGGCGGCGTTTCCGCGGTATTCGGCGGAGTTTTCCGCGGAGCAGCGGCGGACGATCGAGGAATACGTGGCGCGGCTTCGCGAACGGATCGTGCGGGTGCTGGAGGCCCAGGGAATTTCCGCGCAGCAGGCTCCGATTCCGGCGCTGCACGCGATCACGGTGGCGCTCGACGCGATCGGCATCGAGATCGAGGAGCTGATGCCGGAACACATGCGGGGGTATGGGGATCTGCCGGAGCCGGCAGCGAAGGAACTGAGCGGAATCGTGGAGCAGCTGCACGAGCTGACCAGCGAGTTTGAAGCGTATCTGCGCAAGGCGAGGCCGGAACAATCGGAGGCAGTGTAAACTGCTGGGCCACGCGGGGCGATACACACGAAGGAGAGAGACGCGCGGTCGATGATGAAATACTTGATGGTCGGACTCGGAGGGTGCGCCGGGGCGCTGCTACGATTTTGGCTCGGCGGCTACATCAGCAACCGCGTGGGCACACGCTTTCCCTACGGCACGTTTGCGATCAACATCTCGGGATCGTTCCTGATCGGATTCGTATTGACGCTGCTGGCCGAGCGGACCCACTGGAGCCCGAACTGGAGATACCTGATCCCGATCGGGTTTATCGGCGCGTACACCACATTTTCGACGTTCGAATACGAGACGCTGCGGAGCTTGCAAGACGGCGAAGTGCTGATGGCGGGGCTGAACGTGTCGCTGAGCGTGATCGTCGGATTTGTTTCCGTGTGGCTGGGCGTGATTACAGGAAGGAGCATTCCCTGATGCGGGGCAGACGAAACGGCACGACGGCCGGAAAGATGAGACGGGAGGCGTCATGCTGAACGCCGGACCGGCAAAAAAGGTGAGCATCTACGTCGGCGAGGACCACAAGTATCACGGGCAGTCGCTCTACGCGGCGATCCTCGATTTCCTTTTCTACCGCGGGATTTCCGGAGCGAGCGTCGTGCGCGGGATCGCAGGATTCGGAGCGGACCATCACATGCACACGATCCGCATCGAGCGGCTGACGGAGAATCTGCCGATCAAGATCGAGTTCGTGGAGTCCGCCGAAAAAGTGGAAGAGCTTTTGCCGAAGCTGCACCAGATGGCCGGAACCGGGCTGATCGACGTGCAGGATACTTTTGTGGTGAAGCCGCCGGAGGAATCCTCGAAGAGCGCGGCCAAGGGCGCGGCGGTGGCGCTGAAGCGCGAAGGCAAAGCAAAGCTGATGCGCATCTTCATCGGTGAAAACGACAAGTGGCACGACAAGCCGCTCTATAAAGCGTTGGTCGAGGCGATGCGCGCGAACGACATCGCCGGCGCGACGGTGTATCAGGGGATCCTCGGCTACGGCGCGAACCGGAGGATTCACAAGGACGGCGCGCTGCATTTGTCGCACGACCGGCCGATCATGCTGTCGGTGGTCGATGAGGAAGCGAAGCTGCGGGCTTTTGCCGCGATTTTGGACGAGATGGTGCAGCAGGGGCTGGTGGTGATGTCGGATGTGGACGTGATCAAGTACACGCACGAAGTGCCGGCCGTGGAAAAGGGCGCGGAAAAGGGAAAGGAGGCGCAGAAATGAAACTCGAGGGCAAGGCGACCATGCTGCGCATCCATTTCGGCGAAGACGACAAATGGCACGGCAAGCCGCTGTATCGCGCGATCGTCGAGAAATGCCGCGAGCTGGATATCGCGGGCGCGACCGTGTTCCGGGGAATCGAGGGTTACGGCGCGAGTACGCTGATCCGCAAGCCGCACCACCTGCTGTCGTTTTCGCACGACGCGCCGGTGATGGTGAGCGTGATCGATTCGGACGAGAAAGTCCGGAAGCTGATTCCGGAGCTTGACGGGATGGTGGCCGACGGGCTGATCGCGATCTCGGAAGTCGAGGTGATCAAGTACGTGCACCAGGATGGCGTGCGGTCGTAGCGGATGTGACTCGGCACGGTGGATGACGCCGCGGCGCGTTTGTTTAGGGCGTCGAGCGATTGGCGCGAGGGAAATTCGGCGTGAGCTTGGGAACGACAAATTCTTCGAGAAGAGCGGCGGCGCCTGAGGCGCCAATTCCGATCAGCGCGCTTTCAAATGTCAATCCGACGCCGCGATCGCTGGCCGGATAGTAGGCGTTGGCAATGCCGCTCGCAGCGAAATTTCCGCCGATATTCGAATAATTGGCCTGCCAGCGCCCGTTATCGCCCTTGCAGATCACGGCCGTGCTGATCGAATACAAGATGCGCGAGCGCACCGTCCCCGTTCCCTTGTAGAAGTAACGCGGATCCTGTTTCAAAAGCGACGGCAGGATGGCGCCACCGATGAACGTGCCGAGAACATCGTCCGCATAGGAGGCGCCGAAGCGCTTTCCGTAGCCCTGCGCGCCCTGGCCGTACCCGCTGTAATAGTTGGTGGCCTGCTCGAGGCCGGCGGTGCCGGCTGTCACGACAAGGGTGACGGGATCGATGGTCGACTTCCAGGCGAGCTGAAATTTCTCCTTCGAGCTGAGGGGAGCGGCGTCGGCGACGTAGGTGACGTAGAAATTCGGGATCACGCCGAGCACGCGCTGCTTTTCCTCGGCCTTCAATTCCACCTTCGCTTCTTCCTCGGGCGAGACGTGAACTTCGGTGACCACCGAGGCGAGTTGCATGGTGATCGGCGGAACCGTCAGCGCCTCGCCGCCCTGCAGCGTTCCCTGATAGGTTTGCGTGGCGAAGCCTTGCGCGCTGATGCTCAGCTCGAAAGCACCGGGAGCAACATTGACGAAGAAGAAACCGCCGCTGCTGTCAGCCGTTTTTTCCTGCGACGATGAGTGGTCGGCGGGAGTGAGCCTAACGCGGGCGCCGGCGACGGCTGCTCCGGTGCGATCCACCACCGTGCCGCTGACGATGCCGGATGGCTGCGCCTGATCTTGCGACGGATTGGCAGGATCGGAGGCCGGCGGCGATGGTTGCTGCGTGCGCGCGGAAGAACGCGGTGGCAGCGCGATCCCCAGGAACAGGAAGAGGGTTGCGAGCAGAGCAGGGCCGATACGCGCGCGCAGCTTTTCCATACTGTCTCTTTCGCCGAACCCCGGGCGCCGTTTTAATTCTACAGGCCAAGCGGCGGATTTCGACAAGTCGACGTGTTCGGATGCCCGCCAAACGTCAACAGATGCCCGGAAGACGAATTGACTTCGGGTGCTCGGTTCCGGTAGCGTGGCGCGCTGGCGCCGCGTGATGCGCGCCGGGGGCTGCCGCATGTTTGTATTGCCACATGCAATCGCCGTGCTTATTAGCGGGGCGCATTTCAGCTTTCCGCAGGATCCAGTGGCCAATGAGGAGATCGCGCTTCGCTGGATTCACATCGTGGCGGGAATCATCTGGGTCGGGCTGCTCTATTTTTTCAATCTCGTGGGCACGCCGACGATGAAAGGGCTCGAGCCGCCGGTGCGAGCGAAAGTGTTTCCGGCGCTGATGGAGCGCGGGATGTGGTGGTTCCGGTGGTCGGCGGCGGTCACGGTGCTGATGGGGCTGCGCTATTTCTGGATCCTGCTGGCGGCGGACGCGAACAACGCGGGCGATCCGCGGCTGGCGTGGCGGTGGATGGGCTGGTGGCTGCTGATTTGGCTCGTGGCGTATGCGCTGATCTATCCGCTGCAGCTTCCGCACACCGGAATTCTGGATAACGCGTGGGTGCGAGCGATTGCGATCGGCGCGATTGTGGTGGCGGCGTCGTGGGCGGCGCTCGAGGCGAATGCCAGCCCGGATTCCTCGAACGCGCACCTCTCGATCAGCGTGGGAGGCGGGTTAGGTTTGCTGATGCTGCTGAATACGTGGGGCGTGGTGTGGCGCGCGCAAAAGCGGCTGATCGCATGGACGCGCGCGAGCGCCGAGCAAGGAGCGCCGATGCCATCCGAGGCGGCGCGGCTGGCGCGCTGGGCATTTCTCGCATCGCGCACGGGATTCTGGATGTCGCTGCCGATGCTATTCTTCATGGCCGCCGCCGAGCACTATCCGTTTCTGAGCGGGCTTGCCAAGTAAACGGCCGAGGTTGACGGATTCGTAATCTCGGGGCAGAGAGTGAACCCAGCCGCAACCGCAGTTCGTCTAAACACGCAGAAGAAACATAACTGCCGCGTGGAGGCCGCGATGAACTCGCGCGCTCAATGGAAACTGCCGGTTCTCCTGCTGGCGATCGCGCTCGCCGGGCTACAGCCTGCGCTCGCTTTCGAATATCCACTTTCCTCGGATACGATCCGCGAAGCCTACTTTCTGGGCAAAAGTTCCGCCGAGAAGAGAGCGGCGTTTCTGGCCAAATACCGGCGAGATCTGCCCGCCCCTGCTACGGGGCCTGACATTTCGGTGGTCGAGATCCAGACGCCTTTTTCGGTCGTCGTGACGCGCGCCTCATCGGCGATTTCCAACTATTTTGCCCCCGACGCCGAGGAGGAGTTCCTCGGGAAGCCGGGCGTGTTCCGAGTCCACGTTGAAATCGATCTGACGGCTTCGTACGGCTGGCAGATTGTGGGGAAGGACGGCGGAATCCGTTCCCGTCCCGACGATTTTTGGAGAGATTTCAAAATCCAATTGACGCAAAAGGGTGAAGAAATCCCTTCGCAAAGAGTGGACGGCCAACCGATCTACGATTCGGGCGAAGACGAAGGGACATGGCTGGCGGGAGCCACTGTGGAGATCGAGTACGATCCGGCCAAGATCGATTCCGCAACACCCGCAACCGTGGACGTCTTTACGCCGGACGGCCAGGACGTGCAGACGACCTTCGATCTCGCGGAGCTGCGTTAAGTGCTAGCGAGTCGGCGCCTGCTGCTGGATGAAGTTGAAGGCATCCGCCACGGCTTTCGTGGAAGCATGCGATCCCTTCGCGGTCGATTCGTATTGCGGGCGGCGGCGCGGCGAGAATTCGGCCGGGTTGAAGGCGCCTCGCCTCACGTGGAAGACCCAGGCAAGCTCGTAATGGGCCCTGTCCGCCTCGGTGGGCGACATGAGAGCCGTGTCGACGGTGGTCATCGGATCGAAATCGGAGAAGCCGTTGCCGTCGGTGTGAACAGGCGCGGGCATGGCCGAGATGTAAGAATCCGAATCGTGCGTGAAGAGGATCACGAAATCGACGCTCTTGAGATTCGGCGCCGGGCAGATACCCGAGAATTGTTTTTGGCGCGTGTCGGAAAGCCATTTGTACTGCTCCGCGCCGAGGCCATAGGCGGAAAAGTAGACGCGGCAATTCGGGTCGGCGCTGGCGTCCTGCGGCTGCGTGTCCGGATAATCCTCGGAGAAGGGATCCGTTCCGATCGGTTTCGCGGCAACTTCACGCAATGAGGCGTCGGCCGGCGTGGCGACGGCAGGCATCGCGGTCGGCGCAGGGATCGGCGGGTCCATCGGGCCCGGCGTGGCTGCCGCGACGTTGGCGGCGGGCGCGGCCACTTCCGGAGCAGCGGGCTGCGGTGCAGGCGCGGGCGCGGCAACAATCACGGGCTTGGCTTCGACAGCCGCTGCGACCGAGACGGCACGGCGCGGCGCGGGAGCCGGCTCCGGCGGTTCGATGACCACAAGCGGCTTGCGCGCTGAAACATTCGCAGGACGGGACGCGCGCGGCGCCGGCGGAGCAACCACAGCGGCGACCTCGGGCGATGCCGGCTGCGCGGCGATCGCGACAACCGAAGGTGAAGGCTTTGGCGCAGCAGCCGGCGCTGCTTCCGGTGCAGCAGCCGGGACGGCCACGGCTTCGCGCGTGCTGGCCGCGGCAGCCGCAGCGCTTTCTCGGGCGCGATACGCTGCCGCAACGGCGGCGAGGCCCTGAGAATCGTTCACCGTTGTTTCAGTGGGAACTGCGTTGTGCTCGCCGAGCGTGTTTTGATCTTCGGTCAGCGGCGGCAGATCCGGGAAGACGCTATCGGGCATGTAGCCCACCACGCCGCTTGCGATCCGCACTTTCACATAACCCTTCACGCGCGACACGATTTGCACGGTGTCGCCGCAATGCAGCTTGGCCTCGACGTCGAAACTCGTCAGCGAATCGTAGACCCACACGCGGTCTTCATTCGTGGGGCAGGTCACGGTGGTGACGCCGGGCGCCGGGGCAGGCGCCGCAAGCAGCGCCGGGCAGAGCGTGACGCAAATTCCGGAAAGCAGCAGCGGATAGCGAGTCCAGCGGTTCATAGGTCCCCCAAGTTCGAGCTTTGCCTTCGGCATAAATAGCTCCGAATCAGCGGCTCGTGGCAGCCGGGTGCCAGCCGGCACGGCGACTATGCGCCAGCTCGTCAGGGGCATACAACTGGACAAAAGGACAGGATTGGTGCAGCCGACCGGAGCGAGCGCCTTTCGCCTTATGAACGCCAGCGGAGCGTGACGGGGCCGGAGAGAGGATGGCGCAAAGGTTCGCCGGTGCGGCGCGATTCGAGCAGCGCGGCCTTCAGCTCGAAATACCAGCGGGCCTGGCGGTCGGCGTCGTCGACCAGCATCATGCGGTCTTCGTATTTCAGGCCGAGGCCCTGCTTCTCGATCACTTCCGTATCCTGCTGGATGAAGCGCGGGCCCAGCACGTGAAGGATGAACGAGACGATCGGAAACCACGGAAGGATATTCCATGCGGCGACGAAATCGAGCCGGCAGAGACCGCGCTTGACGGGCGTCACCGTGGTGCGGCTCGAAAGCCAGTAGCGGCCGGCGCGAATCTGTTCGAAGCGCTGATTGGGCAGGACGAAATCGATTGTGGTCGTCGCAGGCTCGCCCGTGATCAGCTTCAGGATTTTGTACGGCGCGCTATTCGCCGACGGCGCGTGCGGGCTCATGCGAAAGCCTTCGGGGATCGGCTCGAATTGCTTCGCTTTGTCGCGAATGCTGCGCCGCGTCCGCCACCACCACGCCTGATGGACGAACGGGCCGTGCGCGGGGTCCATCAGGCCGATGATGCCGTGGTCGACGCTGCACGGCAGGTCGGCCCAGAGATGCGCGATTTGATAGCGCGGGCTGAAGGTGGGCAGTTCGGGCGCGGGCGGCGGAGGCATCGCGTCGCCGGCGGCTGCGCGGCCTTCAGGATTCGCCATGAACGCCCAGATGTATCCGTCGCGCTCTTCGCAGGGAAAGCTGCCGGCATAGATGCGCTCGCACTTGAGCTTCGAATCGGCCGTCAGCGAGGGAATGTGGCGGCACTGGCCCGTGTGCCCGTCGAATTGCCAGCCGTGATACGCGCACTCGACGTTTGCGCCGTCGAACTTGCCGAACGAGAGCGGAAATGCACGGTGCGGGCAGACGTCGCGCAAGGCGAACGGCTTGCCGGCGGAATCGCGTCCCAGTACCAAAGGCACTTCGAGCAGCAGCGCGCGGACAAGTTTTCGCCCGCGCAATTGGTCACTGCGCAGCGCCGGATACCAGAATCCCCAAAGCATTTCGCCGGCTTGCTCGGCCGGCTTGGAGGGAGTGCCTGTGCCTTCGCTCATCGCGGGCGGCTATCGTAGTACATTCGCAGGCCCGGCGGCAAAATCGATCGATGGAGTATCCGCAGCCCGCACGTGCGAGCGTGTGGGCGAATGCGGATGTAGGATCAAGATCCAGAGCGAAGAGGGCGCGAAGGCTCTTGCCGGTACGTTCGTACCGGAGGGAATTGAACCAAGCGACCTATCGACCGTGCCGAATGGTACCGGCACAATGACATCAGATTCGGGGCCGTGCGGCAACCGGCGTAAGTCCAGGAAGGGCGACCTTCGCGGCAGCCACGAGCCTGAAGCACCCTCGGATTGTTAAGCACCTCCATCACCCATGCCCCGAGCGGCCGGTCCCCCCACCGGCCGCTCCCCCTTTTAGGCTCACCCTGCCAAGTCGAACTCAATACCCTCTGAACCTTCCGGCGCGTGCGTGTTTGCAGATGGATAAAAAGTATGGCGACGACAGAACCCGCATCGCGAAGATGGGGCTGCGGCGGGGACGAGAGCCGCGTCCGATTTCGGCGGGACGGCTCGAGCCGCTGCCCATCCATGGTGACGCTATCTCTTCCGCGCGCGCTTCAGCGCCGGCGCCCGAGCGGGCGATAGCCGGAAAGGGTGCGCGGCCGCATCCGAAAGCGTGGCGGGAGCGGCGGCGGCACGTTGTGAAGCGGCGAACCGCAGTTCGAGCAGACCTCGATTTGTGTGGTTTGCACGCGCAGCCAGTGTCCGCGCGCGGGACACTCGGGATTGAGGCACTGCACGGTCCAGCCCGGCAGATATTGCATTCGTCTCGCCTCACAGAGAGAGCGGGCCCACGACGGCAAGAAGAGAAACGCCGCAGGAACCCGGTGCAGCCAGAAAGCCCCGTAAAACAGGCGGATTGTGCGCCGCGGGGTCTAGTGTGTCAAGAAAATTCTATACAATTAGTAGGGGTAGCATTGCCGGCGGCATCGAGACGCGTTCCAAGGGGCTTAGGAACGGAATTATTGGTTGGCGGACGAGCGATCGCTAATTCGGATTCGGGTTTGGGGGCGGCGGAGGCGGTGGCGTGTTTTGGTCCTGGCTCTGACTCTGGTCGGTGCTCGGACTGGATGAGTTGCTGCCGGAATCGCCGCCGGCTGCGGCGGCCTCGGCTTGCAGGTCGTCGATCTTCTTCTGGAGGTCGTCAACCTCCTGTTGCTTCGAGGCGATCTGATCCTTCTCGTCTTTGAGCGCGGCTGCGCCTGCCTTATCGGAGGAATAATCCGTCTTGCCGTAATACATCTGCTGATCCAGAACGAGCTTGCGCTGCGCGATATCGAGATCGGTTTTCAGGCTCTTGAGCTGCTGCTGATCGGCGTCGATCTCGGCGGATTTTGCGGCCTTGGTCTTGTCGTCGGCAGGCGGGGCCTGCTGATTCGATTCGTTTGAGCCGGCCGCTTGATCCTGGCTTTCGGCGGTCTGGTTCGCATCGCCCACAACGCTCACGGAGCCCGGGCTGCTCGGGATATTATCGTTGTCCCAAACCTTGGTGGTCTTGGGTTCGTCCTTTTTTTCTGCACGCGCGCGACGCGCGGCAGCCGCGAGCGAATCCTGCGGCTGGCCCGATTGTGAAGAGTCCTGCGATTGCGCCGAAACCGCCGGAACCATGGCGAGCGGGGCCGCCAGCAAGATCGCAAGCCCCCATTTGGCCAGTTTCATCGCACGCTCTCCCGTCAGCAGCCGTTCAGACCCCGGAATCATTAGCTATGGTAGTCGCGGTGCCCGCGCGATGGCAACTGAGGTTCGCCGATGCATCCCAAAGAGGCACCTGTACGCGGCGGGCAGGCCGTCCGAGCGGCCACGACCAACTGCCCGCGGAGCGCACGTGCCGGGCGTTGTTTGGGTATGATGGAGCGGTAGGCGCGCCGCCGCCGTGGAAAGGCATCGGGATGAGCAAACAAACGCTTTTTCGGCTGGCATTCGCATCAGCGCTCGCGGTCAGTTTGTTTTCGGCGACAGCGCACGCTCGCACGATGAATTTCCAGCGGCCGGGTCCGCCGTTCGCCGCGCAGCAGGCGGGCGAGGGCTCCCCGGCCTCGGCTGCGAGCCAAGCTCCCGCCTCGACATCGCAATCACAGCCGCAGCAAATGGTGACGGAATACACGCTGCCGCCCGATCTCTACAAAAAGGCGCGCCATCTCGGCGAAATTCGTTTTCGATTTGCGATCGTCAGCTTTATCTACGGGCTGATCGTGCTTTGGCTGATTCTGAAGTGGAGGCTCGCGCCGAAATACCGTTTCTGGGCCGAGAGGGTTGCGTCGAACCGGTTCGTGCAGGCGCTGATTTTTGCGCCGTTGCTAATCCTCACAATGGATGTTTTGGGGTTGCCCGCGGACATTTACGAGAACTGGGCCGACCGTGCATACGGCCTTTCCGTGCAGGGCTGGGGCTCGTGGGCGTGGGATTGGACGAAGAGCGAACTCCTCAGCGTGACTGGGGGGATCATCCTCATTTACATCCTTTACGCAGTGATTCGCAAGAGCTCGCGGCGCTGGTGGTTTTACTTTTGGCTGGCGTCGCTGCCGCTCGGCCTGGCGCTAGTGTTCCTGGAGCCGCTAGTGGTCGATCCGATGTTTCATAAGTTCGAGCCACTCGCGCAAAAAGACCCGGCGCTGACGGTATCACTCGAAAAACTGGTACAGAGAGCCGGCCAGAATATTCCGCCGGAGCGAATCTTCTGGATGGGAGCGTCGGAAAAATCGGCGGAGCTGAATGCGTATGTGACGGGGTTCGGTGCATCGAAGCGAATCGTGGTGTGGGATACGACGATCGCGAAAATGACCACGCCGGAGATTGTTTTCGTGGTGGGGCACGAGATGGGACATTACGTGCTCGAGCACATCCCGAAAGGGATTGCCCTCGCGGCGATCTTCTTTCTGATTCTTTTTTATCTCGGCTACCGCTCGATCGGCTGGGTCCTGGGGCGATGGGGGCAGAAATGGTGGATTCGCGGCGCCGACGACTGGGCGTCGTTGCCGGCGCTGCTGTTGCTGTTGAGCATTTTTTCTTTCGCGGCCAACCCGATCACCAGCGCGGCCAGCCGTTATTTCGAGCATCAGGCGGATCAATATGGCCTCGAGGTGACGCACGGTCTCACGCCGGATTCCGGGCAGGTGGCGGCGGAGGCCTTCGAGGTTTTAGGCAGGGTCAATCTGTCCGATCCGGCGCCCAATCCCGTGGACGTTTTCCTCTTCTACAGCCATCCGACCATTCCCGATCGCATCAACTTCGCGCTCACGTACGACCCCTGGGCAAATGGGGGCCATGGCGAATTCGTTCATTAGAAACAAAGAGCGGAAAACGACGCGGATGGGGCGCCCGTCTCGCGGCGGCTTTTTTCTTCGCCGAGAGCGCTGATTCTGTGATACTTCTCTCCGGCTAAAATCAATTCCCTTTTCAAATAGAGGTGGAGGCGAGCCAACCCGCGCGGCACCGGGCGCCTCCAAGCGATGACACTTCGCGTGGCGGTCCGAGGAGGACGCGGTAGATGAAAAAGTTTGCGGGACTTTTCGTTTTACTCTTGCTGGTGGCCGGCTCGGCCGTGGCGCAGGACGCGCCGTCCCAGGACTCGCCTTCGCAGTCGACATCATCATCGTCGTCGTCGCAAACGACGCCCGATGAGAATCAAAAGCCGGAGAAGAAAACGAGTTCGCTCTTTTCGCCGAAGTACGAGATCTCGGTGGGATACGATCACCGATCCTTCTACGTGACGGGTTATCCGAAGATCGGAATGAATGGCTGGGTCGGCTCATTCGATTACAACTGGAAGCAGTGGCTCGGATTTGAAGCAGAGGCCCAGGGGCTGTATAAGACGATTACTTCGCAAGCGGCTGCGACGGAAACGCCCAGCCTCTACACGGCAATGGCCGGTCCGCAGATTTTTCCCTTCCGGCACCACAAGGTAACGCCCTTCGGACACTTTCTGTATGGAGAAGGATATTACCGGGACGCATTCGGTCCCTACGGCGGAGTGGGCAGCGCCGTGAACACGTACTTCTCCCACGCGTGGGAGGGCGGGGGCGGACTGGACGTGCATATCAAACCCCACTGGAGCGTCCGCGGGATGTTTGACTATGGAAGCACACACTTCACCGCCAGCGGAAGCAGCAGCAGCGGCAGTTCGGCAGGCCAGGGCGGCTATCGCTTCTCGATTGGGATGGTCTACTACTTCGGCGAGAGGTAGTTCTTTTCGCCGAACGCGGCAAAATCCTCGCGCACGTGGACGCCGCTAGCTCCGACGCTCATCATCCGGGCGGCTAGATTAAGGATACGCGCGGCGGCGATTTGCGCGCTCACGCCGCGGGCGTGAATATTCGAGATCAGATTGCGGTCTGCATCGGAGTGAGCGGCGGAGGGGCAATAGGCCATGTAGGCCGAGAGGCTCTCGACAGTAGCGAGGCCGGGGCGCTCGCCGATGAGCAGGACAACGACCTCGGGCGCGAGCAGTTCTCCGATTTCATTCAGGATTCCCACACGGCAGTGATGGATCACAAAGGTGCGGCCGATTTTCCAGCCGCGCTGGGCTGATCCTTGATATAGCAGCGGCAGCAGCGGCGGAACTTGCGTCGCCACTGCTGGAGCCGAGAGGCCGTCGCCGATCGCGATTTGAAGATCGGCGCCGCGCGGACAGAGCTTCCGCAACATTTCCCGAGAGGCTTCATCGAAGGCGCGGCCGAGATCGGGGCGCAAGAGATATTGATCCTTGGTTGTGGCTCGCGTGCGGACTTCGAATAATTCCCAGCGTTCCGCGAAAGCCCCGCCGAATGCGCCGACGGGATCGAATTCCTCGCGGACGGCATCACGCGCGGCGGCGTGAGCTTCGCGGAGATCGATTTGCGTGGCGGTGCGATAGGCGGCGCCGGCGCGGCCGGCGAGAAGGCGCGCGGGCGTGCGAGCGCGGATCTTTCTTACGATTTCGGGCAGATCGGACGGCGCGAGCGGATTGGATTCGTCCGCCATTCAGGCGATTTCCTCGAGCGAAGATTCGAGCCCGTGCATCAGGCGGCGGCGTGACGGTGCGTCGAGAAGAGCGGGCTGGCCTTCGCGATAAATGCCCATTTGCTCGAGCCAGGCCAGGAATTCGGGAGCAGGGCGGAGATTCAGCAGGCGGCGTACGGCGAGCGCGTCGTGGTAGCTGGTGGACTGGTAGTTGAGCATGACGTCGTCGGAGCACGGAACGCCCATGAAGTAGTTGCATCCGGCGGCGGCGAGCAGGACCAGGAGATTGTCGGCGGAATTCTGATCGGCGGCGGCGTGATTGGTGTAGCAAACGTCGCAGCCCATCGGCAGGCCGAGCAGCTTGCCCATGAAATGATCTTCGAGGCCGGCGCGAATGATCTGGCGTTCGTCGAAAAGATATTCGGGGCCGATGAAGCCGACGACGCTATTCACGAGAAACGGATCGAAGACGCGGGCCACGCCGTAGGCGCGGGCTTCGAGCGTGAGCTGGTCGACGCCGTGATGCGCCTCGGCCGAGAGCGCGCTTCCCTGCCCGGTTTCGAAATACATCACATTGTCGCCCTTCCACGGCGTGTCGCGGCGGCGATGATGTTCGAGAACGCGCTCGCGCCCTTCGCGCAGCATATCGAGCGTGATGCCGAAGCTGCGATTGGCGGCTTCGGTGCCGGCGACGGACTGAAACAGGAGATCGATGGGAGCGCCGCGATCGAGCGCGGCGAGTTGCGTCGAGATGTGCGCGAGGCAGCAGGATTGCGTGGGCGCATTGTACGTGTCGATGAGGCGCGCGAGCGCGTGGAGAATCGACGCAACGGTATCAACGGAATCGGAGGCTGGATTCACGCCGATCACCGCATCGCCGCAGCCATAGAGCAGGCCTTCGAACGCGGCGAGCAGGATGCCGCCGATATCGTCGACGGGATGATTCGGCTGGACGCGGATGCCGAGGACGCCGCGCTCGCCCATCGTGTTGCGGCAGCGCGTGACGTTGCGAATGCGGGCCGCGGCGAGGATCAGATCTTTGTTGCTCATGATTTTGGCCACGGCGGCTGCGATTTCGGGGACCAGCGCTTTTTGGAGCTGGCGGAGCTGCGCCTCAGTGGTGGCGTCATCGAGAAGATATTCGCGGAATTCGCCGACGGTCATGCTTTGGAGCGGCGCGAAGGCGTCGCGGTCGTAGGTATCGAGGATGAGGCGGGTAACGTCGTCGTCCGCGGGATCGATCAGCGGCTGGGCGACGATTTCGGCGAGCGGGAGATCGGCCAGCTGGCGCTTGGCGGCGACGCGTTCGCGTTCCGAGCGTGCGGCGATGCCGGCGAGCTGATCGCCGGACTTCTCTTCGTTGGCCTTCGCGAATAGGTCACGAAGATCGGGGAATGCGAAGCGCTCGGGCATTTGTTTGACGCGGCGGAGCGAGGATCGGCGTCCTCGTGGAAAGTAGCATCAAACGCGGGATAGGGGAAGCTGCGGTCGCGCCACCAAAATTGTGTTGCAGCGACGCGGCGGCCATAGGAGATTAGCGGCGATGGAGATTCCGCTTGAAGGGGCGCGCGCGAAGACGGCTTTGCTGATCGCGGCATTCGCGATCGCGGCGATCATCGTTTTCCAGGCGAGCGAGGTCTGGCTCGCGAACTATCGCATTCACTCGAAGAACATCGATCAGATGGAGCGGGGGGCGGCGCTTTTGCCGGGCGACGGCCAGGCGTGGGACCTGCTCGGCCATTTCTATCAGTGGGATTTTGTGCATTCGGATTTGCCGCGAGCGCTCGCGGACTACCGGCGTGCGATTCACGACAATCCTCTTTCCGCTGATTATTGGATGGATGTGGCGAGCGCTTCGGAAGCGCTGGGCGACGAAGCAGGGGCGCGGCGAGCCTTCGAACGTGCGCAGGCGGTGTATCCGGCGTCGGGCGAGGTCGATTTCTACTACGGCAATTTTCTTTTGCGGCGGCAGGAGTCTTCGGGAGCGTACGCGGAGCTGCGGCGAGCCGTCGCGGCGGATCCGAAGCTTCTGCCGCTTGTAATTTCACGCGTCTGGCGATCGAGCGAAGACGTCAATTTGCTGCTCGACCAGGTGCTGCCCGCAAACAACGATGCGTACGTGCAGGCGCTCGATTTTTTCGGGCGCGCGCACCAGGCCGACGCGGCGCTGGCGGTATGGAAGCGCATGCGGGAGACCGGAAGATCTGTGCCTCTGGCGGAGACATTTCCGCTGTTGGATGAATTGATCCGAGAGGACCGCGCAGATGACGCGCGACGGACCTGGCGCGAGGCTCTCGCGGCGGCGGGTCTGCCGAATGGCGAACCCGCCGGCGGGTCGTTGATATGGAACGGCGATTTTCAGAGCGACTTCGCCGACGGTGGGCTCGGCTGGCGCTGGGATTCTCCTCCCGGCACGTCGATCGACTTCGATCTTCAGCCTGGTCCAAACGGGTCGCGGGCGGTGACGCTGGATTTTACCGGCGGAGTAAACGTGGGCCTGGATGCGCCGTTCGAGTATGTGCCGGTGCAACCGAGCCAGCGATACCACTTCCACGCCGCGATGCGAACGGAGGAGATCACGACGGAAAGCGGAATGCGGTTTGCGCTCACCGATCCGAATCATCCGGGCGCCGTGAACGCCGTCAGTGACGATCTGACGGGAACGCACCCATGGACGTCGATCGATGAAGATCTCACGACGAGCCCGCAGACACACTTCCTGCTGGTGCGGCTCACCCGCTATCCGAGCCGGCTCTTCGATAACAAGTTGAGCGGGACGGCATGGATCGCGAACGTCTCGCTGACTCCGGCAGATACAGCGGGGAATGCGACTGAGGAGCCCTCCTCCCGATGAAGCTGCTGCGCGCCGGGATATGCGCTCTGATCGCATTCAGCGTCCTGTCGTTCGGGGCCGTCCAGGTGTGGTCCCAGACGATTCTGGAAGGGGGAGCGGCACTTCTCTTTCTTTACTGGGCGCTGGTGACGCTTCGAACCGCCGACGCGAAGATTCAATGGAACATCCTGAATGCCCCGCTGCTGGGATTCATCGGCATCGGGTTGCTGCAACTGTTGTTTCACGGGACCGCGTATCCGTTTTTGACGCGCGTGCAATTATTGAAGCTCGCAGCTTATTTCCTCGTTTTTTTCCTGAGCGCCCAAGCCTTCCGGTCGCGTGCCGACCTCACCATGCTGGCATGGTGCGTGATCCTTTTTTGTTTTGCGGTGTCTCTACTCACAATTATTCAGCATTTTACGGCCGGCCAGACGATCTATTGGCTGGAGCCCGTCAGCGGAAGCGAGCCTTACGGCCCGTACGTGAACCGTAACCATTTTGCGGGGTTCGTCGAACTGACGCTGCCCGTGGGCCTGGCGCTTATGGCCTTTCGCGGGCTGCGGCGAGACGTGCTGCCGTTGATGACGTTGTTTACCATCATTCCCGTAGGCGCTTTGGTTTTGTCTGGTTCGCGCGGGGGGCTGATCGGCTTCGCGTTTGAAATCGCGATTCTCGGCTGGATGATGCGAAGGCGGCGGGTCTTGCGTAGCGGCCGCGTGGCGGCGGTCGCAGCCCTGGCGATTGTGGCGCTGTTCTTTGTGTTCTGGGTGGGAGCCGGCCTCGCGATCCAGAGGTTCTCGGCTCTGAAGTCGCCCGACGTTTCGATGGGGCGCCGGATCACGATGGCTCGCGGGGCGGCGCACATTTTCTTCGATCATCCTTTCAAAGGGTGCGGATTGGGGACGCTCGTTGCGGTGTATCCGCGATACGAGACGGACTACGACGGGAGGGTGGTGGATCACGTTCACAACGACTACCTGGAGACGCTGGCCGAGACGGGACTGCTCGGAGGGCTATGCGGAGCGGTATTTTTGTGGTTCCTCCGGAGGCAGGCGATGAAGAACTTCGCTGCGGAACAGGGGCGGTTTTCGCTGGGGCTCCATGCCGGGGCGATGATGGCCGTCGGAGGATTACTGGTTCATAGCCTGGTGGACTTCAATCTGCAACTTCCGGCGAACGCCTTGCTCTTTCTCTTGCAGGCATATGTTGTGACCACGGCACCGCTTCCTTCCGAGGGTCCCCGGCCGGGCAGGCGACCGCGCGTCCAGAACTACGCCGAGACCAGGGAACAAGCGCGCGAAGCCTGATCCTGACGCGGAAAGCATTTGGGTTTTTCATCTCGCGCCCCCTCGGGCGATATTCGCGCGGCGAGTCCAAAGTGCAATTATAAAGGTAATCTCCTGATTGACATGGATGTTGACGCTAGGCCATAGTTGATGCGGGGTCATCTCTACCGATGGTTGCTACGGTCCGTGGGGTTTCGGACTGGCTTTGGGCGAAGCGTCTCTGGTTATTGGCTGTCCCGCTGATTGCCGGGACCGTCCAGCTGGCCTGCGCCCAAGAAACGCATGAAACCTCGCCGCAGAAAAGTGTGAAAGTGCAGGAGCTTGCCGCCCTGGCGAGCGCGCAACCGGTGGACGCAACCATCGGAAGCGGAGACCTGCTGCATATCGACGTCTTCGATGTTCCGGAACTTTCACGCGACGTCCGTGTTAGCGATACGGGAGACATCAGCTATCCACTGATTCCAGGGAAGATCGCGGCCGCGGGCATCACTCCTTTCCAGTTGGAAACAAAGCTCGAGCAGCTGCTTGTCGCGAACGGATTGGTGACGCATCCGCAAGTATCCGTGTTCGTGAAGGAACAAAACAGCAAGCCGGTGACGATTGTGGGCGCGGTGAGCCACCCGATGGTCTATCAGGTGATGAGGCCGACGACTCTGCTGGAAGTGCTGACAGCGGCAGGGGGCGTGACGGATGACGCGGGCAACCTCGTCATCGTGACGCGGCCGGAACGCCCGGAAACCGCGGGGGAAGAGCCAGCCAGCGCAAGCACGAAGCCCGAACTGAAGGAACAAAAAATCACCGTTCCGCTGCAGAGCCTGCTGGAGTCTGGGGATTCGGTTTTCAACATTCAAATTTACGGCGGCGATACGGTGACGGTGCCGCCCGCGGGAATCATTTACGTTCTGGGAATGGGTGTGGCGGCGCCCGGCGAATACGTGCTGCAGAATCGCGGCGAGCAGGTGACCGTACTGAAGGCCTTGGCGCTGGCGCGAGGCCTTACGGGCTTTGCAAAGGCAAACTCGGCCGTGATCATGCGGATGAATCCGCAAACGGGGCAGCGGGATACGATTCCCGTGCAACTAAAGAAGATCGAGGACCGCAAAGCGGATGACGTGCCGATGAAATCGAACGACATCCTGTATGTCCCGGATAGCGGCGGGAAAAAGGCGCTGGCCCGGGGAACCGAAGCGGCTTTGGGCATCGGAACCGGCTTGGCTGTCTATCGCGTTCCGTAATCTGGAGCGAGAGCTGATCAGTCTGTTGAACTGGTAAGGAGAGCTGCGGGGTTCATGGAAGACAGATACGCTATTCGTGAACGCAAGGCGGGCGAATCGCTGACCGTGATTTCGCCTCCGCCCCTCGTCCCCTGGGACGCGGTGCCCCGGGAACCGCACCTGCTCGACTACATCATCATTCTCCGAAAGCACCAGTGGCTGATTCTGACGTTTCTTTTCACCGTGGTGACTGTGGTGACGATCGCGTCGTTCAAAATGAAGCCGGTGTATGAGGCCGCGGCGCGCGTGGAAGTGGATAAAGAGTCGCAGGTAAACATGCAGTTTGCCGACGACCAGAACCCGTACGACGAATACGTCGATATGGATACGTACATCGAGACCCAGACGAAGATTCTCGAGAGCGAGACGCTGGCGATGGATACGATTCGCTCGCTGGACCTGGGGAAATATCCGGAGTTCGGCGGGAACTCTTCGGCGATGCCGTTTGGACAGGGCGGAGCCGCGCTGCGGCGGCCTGCAATTCTCGGGCAATTCTTGGGCGATCTAAGCGTCCGGCGCGTGCCAGACAGCCGCTTGATCGAGGTGAGATTCGATGCGGAAGACCCTCGGCTTGCGGCCGAGGTGGTCAACACGCATCTGCAGAACTACATCGAGCAGAATTTCAAGAGCAAGTACGACGCGACCACTCAGGCGTCCAATTGGCTCTCCTCCGAACTCGAGGAACTGCGCATCAAGGTCGAGAAGTCCGAGGATGCGCGCCTCGCGTACGAGCGCGAGAATCAGATCTGGCAAATCGACGAAAAGCAGGACATCACAACCCAGAAGCTCGCGGATTTGAGCAAGGCGGTGACGGACGCGCAGACCGAGCTTTCCGGAAAAGAGGCGTTATACCGCATGGCCATCTCCGGGGAGGTTGATGCGATCCCCGCCGTGCGCGACAGCTCCGTGATTTCGGGCCTCGAGAACAAAAAATCCGACCTCGACGAGCAATACGCCGATGCCTCCAACCAGTACGGCCCCAATTATCCGAAGGTGCAGCGCTTAAAGGATCAGGAAGCGCAAGTGGACGCCGACCTGGCCAAGGCCCGGCAAGTGATCGTCGACGGCATCCGCGAGGACTACAACACGGCAGAAAGCCACGTTCAGATTCTGCAGGAGGCCCTGGACAAGCAAAAAGCCGATGCGAACGATATGGCTGAGAAGCTGGTCCAGTACAACATCCTCGAACACGATGCCGAAGCGAACAAGCAGCTCTACGATGGGCTGCTGCAGAAGTTGAAAGAAGCCAGCATTACGGCGGGATTGCGTTCGAGCAACATTCGAATCGTGGATCCCGCGCTCGTGCCCACAAGCCCGTCGCGGCCTCAGAAAGCGCGCAACATCCTGCTCGCGCTGCTCGTGGGCATCATCGGCGGAGTGGGACTGGCGATTTTCCGGGAGTATCTGGACAACACCGTCAAGTCTCCGGACGATATCGAATCGTTGACCGGATTGCCTTCTCTGGCGGTGGTGCCGTCGCTGCCGGGATCGAACGGGCATCATGGCGGCCTTTCGCGGTTTGCCAGGGATGTGTCGCCGCAAAACCCAGCCGGACCACGCGTCGAGTTGCTCTCCTACGTTCAGCCGAAATCACAAATCTCGGAAGCGTTCCGGGCCCTGCGGACGTCGCTACTCCTGTCGCAGGCGGAGCATCCGCCTCAGGTGATTCTGGTGACGAGCGCCCTGCCGCGCGAAGGAAAGACGACGGCTGCGGTGAACCTTGCCGTCACCCTGGCGCAATTGGGCGACCGTACCTTATTGATGGATTCGGACATGCGGAAGCCGGGCATCCGTCGCGCGTTGAATTTGACGAGCGCGAAAGAGGGCGGACTGAGTTCATATCTTGCGGGCGTTTGCACGCTCGATGAAGTGACGGTCCCGCATCCGGCGATCAGCAATCTTGCGGCGCTTACCACGGGTCCCGTGCCGCCGAGCCCTGCCGATCTGCTGTCGTCGCACCGGATGCGCGAGGGAATCGCGGAACTGCGCCGCCGGTACAAGTTCATCGTGATCGATTCGCCGCCGATCATGGCGGCGACCGACGCAGTGATCCTTTCGGCGCTTACCGATGGCGTCTTGCTTGTTGTACGAAGCGGCCAAACGCCGAAAGAAGCATTTACGCGCGCGCGTGATTTACTGGCGGCGGTGAAATGTCGGCTGCTCGGCGTGGTGCTGAACGCGGTGGATTCGAGCGCACCGGATTATTACTACGCGTATCGGTATTATCCGTACGCGTATGGCTACGGTTATGGCGAAGATGTGGACCAGAGCCAGCCGTTGCCATCCGACCCCGACGATATCAAGGACTCATCGACCTAGGAGGCATCTTGCGGCACCTGATTACGGGCGGGGCTGGTTTCATCGGATCGCACCTGGCGGAGGAGTTGCTCGCGCGCGGCGACGAGGTGTTCGTGCTCGACGATTTGTCGACGGGCAGCGTGGAGAATATCCGGCATCTGAAGGCGCACGCAAAATTCCACTACTTCTTCGATTCGATCACGAACAAACACCTTCTGGCCGAGCTGGTGGATGAATCGGACATCGTATTTCATCTGGCGGCTGCCGTGGGGGTGAGGCTGATCGTCGAGAGCCCCGTGAGGACGCTCGAAACCAACGTCTACGGGACCCAGCTGGTGCTGGATGCGGCGTCGAAAAAGAAGAAACTGGTATTTACGGCGTCGACTTCGGAGGTCTACGGCAAGAGCAATCAGGTGCCATTCCGCGAAGACGCCGACCTCGTGTTAGGGCCGACGACGAAGGGGCGCTGGAGCTATGCGGCCTCGAAGGCGCTCGATGAATTCCTGGCTCTTTCCTACTGGAAGGAGAAGAAGCAGCCGGTGATCGTGGTGCGATTTTTCAATACCGTTGGGCCCAGGCAAACGGGGCGCTACGGAATGGTGCTGCCGAATTTCGTGCGGCAGGCGCTCGAACACTCGCCGATTACGGTGTACGGCACCGGGCAACAATCGCGCTGCTTCTGCGACGTTAGCGACACGATCAAAGCCGTGCTGCGACTGATCGCCACCGACCGCGCGATCGGCGAGGTCGTCAACATCGGAACGGATGAAGAGATCTCGATCGAAGGGCTGGCGCACCTGGTGAAGAAGCGGACCAAGAGCAGTTCCGACGTGACGTACATTCCGTACGATCAGGCATACGAACCCGGATTCGAAGACATGCCGCGGCGCATCCCATCGCTCGAGAAGCTGCAGCGGCTGACGTCGTTCCGTCCGACGACGCCGCTGACTGCAATCGTCGATCGAGTGGTCGAGCACTTTCAGAAAAAGCCGGAGGCGGACTTCACTCCTCGAGCCGCTCGCGCAGCGTCGGCGATTGCGGTGCCGGAATAGCCGCGAGACCCGGTTCGATTCCGCGCGCGATGCGTGATGAACGGAAAGATTCCGTGCGCGAAGATTTCCCTCAACTTGTTTTCCACTTGACTGGCTGATGCCGCCGGTTCCCGCATTTCGTGAATCTCCCCGGGCTTCCTCGGCGCTTCCGGCGCGAGCGAGCGCCACGAAATCGGCGCTTTCGTATGTCTTTATCGGGCTACTGTTGCTGGGCCTGATCGTAAGGGTGTTAGTGGTGGCGGTGCCGGGGAATGCTGCGCGAACGCCGTGGGGCGGCGGAGGCGACACGCCGGCGTACCTTTTGCTGGCGCATAACCTGATCTCAGGAAAAGGGTACGCATATGCGGGCCACCCGACGGCGTACCGCGCGCCGGTCTATCCGCTGCTTCTGGCCGCGTCGATGAAGATTTTTGGCTCGCATGCGATCGCGGCGATACGATGGCTGCAGTTTCTGGCGGGACTGCTGACCGTCTATCTTTGCGCGGCGATCGCGGGCATCATCTTTGGGAAAGCCGCGAGGAAGCCCGCGCTGATCGTGGCACTATTTTTCCCCACGCTAATTATCATGACGGGCGAAATCCTCACGGAAGCCGTGGCCACGCTCTTCTGCGTGATCTTCCTATACTTGCTGGTGCGATTTTTCGAGAAAGCCTCGTGGGCGATCCTCACGGGAATGGCTGCCGCGGTGGGATTCGCGACGCTCGTCCGTTTCAATATGGCCCTATTCGGCTTCGTCGTGTTGTGGGCGGTTTTTTTCTGGAAGATGCCGCTATCAAAGTGGCGAGCCGTCGCGCTGACGATTCTGCTGCCGGGCCTGATTATTGCGCCATGGCTCGCACGCAATTACGTCGTATTCCACGGGACTTTCGTGTTGTCGACGGAGGGAGGACCGACTGCGGCGATGGGGATACTCGCTCCGGAAGGCCGCGCGCAGCCGGGCGATTCGGAGCGCCTCGTGGCCGCGCTCGGCTGGTTGCCGCCGATGGAGCTTGAGACAAACGACGCGAGCCGCAACCGGATCGGCGATGAGGCGGATTTGAACCGCCAGGCGTGGAGGGTCACGCTGCGACTGTGGCGCAAGACGGGCTGGATGTTTGTGCCGCTGACGATCGAGAAGCTGGGCTATTTCTGGCTAAGCACGGACCAGCTTCTGTCGACGGATTCGTTTCGTCCCATCGTCCGCGCGGCGCGGTCGGCGGGAGTCCTATTCTACTGGGCGCTGCTGGCGCTGGGGATCGCGGGCTGGCTCAAATTGCGTGCGCTGAGGCCCGAGCTGGCGTATATTTTTTTGTTTTATGCGATCGTCGTTACGATTCTGCACATTCCGTTCAACATGAATACGCGGCTGCGCATGCCTTTCATCGATCCGTGGCTGGCGGTGCTTGGGGGCGCCGGTTTGCTTTTTGCGGCAGAACGCATGGGATTTCCGTTTACCGGCGGTGAGGAGAGGTGAAAACTTCCCTGAAGCGGCTGGCATCGTCCGCCGGTTTCATTGCCGCCGTCGCGCTGGCGGTGCGATTTGTAATCTTGTGGTGGACGTGGCATCGGGCCGCGCCTCTGCCTCCGAACACGCCTTACGGATACGAGCTCGGGTGTGTAGCAAAATCGATCGCATCGGGTAAGGGATTCAGCTCGCCGCTGCCGTTTTTCGATACCGGCCCGACCGCATGGCTCAGTCCGGTTTTCCCCTACATCGCGGGCGGAATTTTCAAGATTTGGGGAATCTACAGCGTCAAATCGCACATCGCGATCCAGATATTGAATTGCCTGTTCTCGGCGCTCACGATTTTCCCGATTTATGCCATCGCGAAGCGGTCCTTTGGTGCCAGCGTGGCGGTGGGCGCATCGTGGCTCTGGGTGGTGCTGCCGACGGCCTGGCACATTCCGATTGCGGACGTATGGGACACGGCGCTTTCGGCCCTCCTCTTCGCGGTGCTCCTGTGGGCTACGCTCGCGATGCGCGGCCAGCGGTCACTTACCAGATGGGCAGGCTATGGAGCTTTGTGGGCGCTGGCGGCCCTGACTAATACCTCGCTAATGGCCGTGCTCCCGTTCTTCTTGGCCTGGCTTGCGTGGGAGAACCACAAAAACAGATCACCCTGGCTGAGGCCCGTCGCGATCGCGGTGGCCGTAATTATCCTGGGTGCGGTGCCCTGGGTCATCCGCAACTATTTCGTCGTCGGGAAAGCGTTCCCGATACGCTCGAATTTCGGGCTGATGCTGTGGTTCGGCAACAGCCCCACCGCTACTCCCGTAAGTTCGTTCTTCAACTCGCCGTTCCTTGACAGAGCTGAAGCCGCGAAATTCCAGCGTCTCGGCGAAGCAGCTTACATGCGCACGAAGCAATCCGAGGCGTTAAATTATATGCGATCCCACCCCGAGCGGACTGTGGCGTTCATAGCCCGGAGGCTTGGCACCGAGTGGTTCGAAGTCACAGATCGAGCGAACGATCGATGGTCGGCGGATTCAGGCCCTATCAAGCTGCTGTTTCTTTTCAATGCTGGCTGGGTGCTGTTCGCTTTGTTCGGACTAGCCGTGGCAACCCGCGACCGGAACGTCTATGCGCCTTTGTACTGGGCCATTCTGCTTTTCTATCCGTTGGTGTTCTATCTCACTTCTACGCTGGTGCGGTATCGCTTCCCAATAGACAGCATACTGACGATTCTCGCCGCGTACGGTTTACGAAGCGCGCTGCGCGGTGGCGCGGCAGGAGCGAGGACCAGGCGCGCCGATCCCGCGCTTGAAAACGTCAGCTGATTGTTGCTAGGGTGAATGCGAAGGAGCTATTCGTACACTTCATACCTTCTCGCAGAGAACGTTCAGAGCCGATGGAAATTATTCATTCAGAGCGCGAAAGTTCTCGCAACGCGATCGCGCGAGAGGCGTACGGATCGACGCTCGATTTGTCCGTGGTGATGCCCTGTCTCAACGAAAGCCTTACGTTGGGAACGTGTATCCGCAAGGCGCAGGCCACAATCGAACGCCTCGGGATTCGCGGCGAAGTGATCGTGGCGGATAACGGAAGCACGGACGGCTCGCAGGCGCTGGCGGAGGAGCTGGGTGCGCGCGTCGTGCCCATTGAATCCCGGGGATATGGCAGCGCTTTGCGCGGAGGTATCGCCGCCGCGCGCGGGCGGTATGTGATCATGGGCGATTCGGACGATAGCTACGATTTCACGCAGCTTGGTGATTTCGTCGCGAAACTAAATGAAGGTTACGAACTCGTGATGGGAAACCGCTACCACGGGGAGATTCGCCCCGGTGCCATGCCGTTTCTGCACCGTTTTCTGGGGAATCCCGTACTGAGCGGACTCGGCCGCCTGTTTTTTGGCTGCCCGGTGGGTGATTTCCAATGCGGACTGCGCGGCTTTCGAAAGGATTCGATCGACAGGCTGGAACTTCAAACTACGGGAATGGAATTCTCGACCGAAATGGTGGTGAAGGCAACGCTATTCAATCTGCGGATCATCGAGATTCCGACGACGCTCTCCCCGGACGGCCGGGATCGCCCGCCGCACCTTCGAACATGGCGGGACGGATGGCGCTACCTTCGCTTCCTCTTGCTTTACAGCCCCCGCTGGTTATTTCTTTACCCCGGCGCGGCCCTGTTTCTGCTGGGTACAGCGATCAGTCTTTGGCTGCTGCCGCAACCGCGCACGATAGGCGACGTGACGTTTGATTATCACACGCTCCTCTTCGGCGCGATGGCGATACTGATCGGATTCCAGTCGATTAATTTTGCGGTTTTCACCAAAATGTTTGCAATCACCGAGCATCTCTTGCCGGAAGATCCGCGCCTGAATCGACTGTTCCGATATGTCACGCTCGAGACCGGGCTTGTAATTGGCGCACTGCTGATTCTCGTGGGCGCCGGCACGTGGATATTCGGCCTGAGCTACTGGCAAGGCCACAATTTCGGGCACCTCGATCCGGACAAAACACTACGTATCGTGATACCTGGGCTCGTCTCGCTCACACTTGGAATCGAGATCGTGCTTTCGAGTTTCTTCGTGAGCGTCTTGGGCATGGGACGGCGGTAGACGACGACGCGGGGCCCAACCGTCCGACAGTTCTTGGTAGCAGTGCCACGCTACCATTGCACGCCAGGATACAGGCTGGGAATGCGATTTACGCGATACGCAGCTTGTCCGGAAATCAGCATTTGCCATACCGTCTGAGGCGAGGAAGATTGGGTCACTTCGTAGGCAGCGGCTTTGGTGCATTCGTCGTATTCCACATCGCCGTTCTTGAGAACCTCCGCATTCCCTCCAAAGCTGGAATAGTCAGGTGTCGTGACGCGAAAAGTCACAGTCGCGGTCATCGCCGTCTCGTCGAGACTCAAGATGGGGACCGTACTGTAGCAAGCCGGCTGCCCCGTCACGCCGCACGTGCCCCCATTCACGATGGAAACGCCGCGGTCGTCTCCGTTGTCGAAGAGAACCATGGAGTATTTACCGCTCGTGTTGGAGGTGACAAACGAAGGGCCGTGCTGAGCATAGAACCAGTCGGTGGGGTCATTGTCGGCTGATCCATCGGCATTCAGCAATGTAAAGTCACCTTGATATCCGAGATGCCACACGATGTCGCCAGAGCCGGCACCGTTGTCGTAGTCGATCTTTACGAGCCAATTCTGGTGACGGATCGAGACAACCAGATCGCCGTCACTCGGCGAATAGAGGACGGCGTTGGTGTGGGTCCAGTCCGGATACTGAAAAGGTCTGCGGTTGATATCCAGGTGATCGAATTCGTTCCAGAGCCAAACGGGCTGGCGATTTTGGTCCAGATCGATCAGGACATCTCCGGTCACAGTTGTGCCGGAGACCACTTGCTGCGTCGAGGCGATCACGATCAGGTGGCCGTTGGGCAGGATGGCGAAATCGTGGTGCGTTCCGATGACATGGATGTTGCAACCGGAACATGTGGCCGATGCGAGCTCTTGGTTGAGTTGCGCCGCCGTCATCTGCCAGTACACCTGGCCAGTGAGATCCACTTCCTGCATGACGGAATTGACCCCATCGGGCGAAGCCAAACCGTAGCCGATCAGGAAGTGACCGTTGGGCAGCATTTTGACCGGGCCTGGGATTGTTCCCGAAGGTATCGAAGTGCCCGGATCATATTCCCACAAGAGATTGCCCGCTAAGTCCGTCACGAAGGCTTTGGTACCGAGCGTATCTGGCAACTCAACACCGCTCTGAGGAGTCATTCCAGTGGTTGTCGTGGCCGTGATGGTGGGAAGACCCGTCGTGGATGGGGTGCCCGTGGTGAAAGTGTGGTCCATATCGGTGAATGTCACGCTGCCAGGAAACTGGATGGTGGCTTGCATGTGATAGGCCGTATTGCCGAGCATCCCGGCAACGTAGATGCTAACCGGGCCACCGCCGGTGGGAGAGCCCTGCGTCCAGGTGGACTTCCCGTAGGTAGTAGTGGGGCCGAACTGGACGGTGACGTTGGCGGCGACAGGAGGCGTTATGGTATAGAGCGCCACTTGTGGATTCAGAGTGGGCTCAACCTGCCCGGGCGCGACGACGTACGCCTGCGCCGATGCAGACGAGCCCGAGCTGGAGGTAGCGGTAATCGTCACAGCGATGCTTTGCGAGTTGGTCGGCGCCGTATACTTTCCAGTTGTGTCAATCATGCCGACCGCTGCGTCACCGCCCGTTGTACCGTTCACGGACCAGGTTACGCTCTGGGAATTGCCGGGCAGAGTGGCTTGAAATTGAGTGGACTGCCCGAGAGTAAGAGCTGCGGCGCTCGGAGAAACGGTGGGGACGACGGGGGTGGATGACGACCCCGAGCCACCGCCGCATCCGACTTGAACTATAAAGGCAGCGAGACAAAAGTATGCCCAAGAATGCTTGATCATGAACGACCCCCAGTTGGATTCCCAAGATCGACAACAATCAATCGTGATAACACAGACCATGAAAAAAGTTCCAGCGAATTTCGAAATTCTGCAATCAATGCAGCTCGCTCGCCCCGGAATTCGCCGGCTAGCCGAGGGACACTAGCGTGCATACATCGGCCGAGAACGAACAGAGTGATGAGGACGGGTCGGACGATGTCGGGCGTATGTTATGCGTTAGCGGAGGCGGCGGATTATGCGTATGCTATTTGCTTCGCGTGATGAGCGGGAACGAATGGAATTCGATATTTCTTCTCCGAGGAGTCCCTGTTGAAATGATGCCGCGTTCGAAGGGCGCTGTGACCTCGCAATCATGTCCTTTTGCCACATCGCCTGCCGGTGGAACTAATCAATGAAAGGCATCTTTGCCAATCGCTCCAGGACTTTTCTCGTGCTGGCTGTGCTCGGGCTCGCGCTACGGTTTGGATTTGTTTTCGCTGCCAGCGACAACCAGATCACCTTCCACAGCGGCGGAAGCGACGCGCCACTCTACGTGCTATTGGCCCAGAATCTCTTAAACCAGGATGGCTTTACATACGCCCACCAGCCGACTGCGTTCCGGCCTCCTGGTTACCCGGTGCTGCTCGCCGGCTTCATGGCAATGTTCGGAAGACGCTACATTTTCGCGGTCCGCATGCTGCAATTGTTGCTGGGCATATTCACAGTTGTGATTTGTTCGTCGGCGACGTTGCGGCTTTCAGGGCGGCGCGCAGCTGAAGCGGCATTTGTGTTCGGACTGTTCCTCCCGACGCTTATTTTCTCAACCGCGCAAATGCTCACGGAGTGCCTGGCCGCTTTCTTGACCGCGCTCTATCTACGATACATGGTGATCCAGGTCGAGCAATCAGACACCGGCTCGGCATGGGGAATGGGGCTCACCACCGGAGCCGAGGCGCTTGTTCGCTACAACGCGGCGGCCCTTGCCCCTCTCGCAGCGTGGACCGTACTTCGAAGCCGGGGTCAAAAAGCGCGTATTTCGCGCATTGCGATCGTCCTGTTGGTTCCGCTGCTGGTCGTGACGCCGTGGCTTATCCGAAACGAGATCGCTTTCCACGGGCGAGTTCTCTTCTCGACGCAATCGGGCACAGCTGCTGTGATGGGCGTCGTGATGCCGCAAGGGAGAAGCAATCCGGATGACATCGAGAAGATGCGAGCGGCGATGCCTTGGTGGACGGAGCCGCTGGAGACGAACTCCCCTGCCCGGCTCGCACTGCCCTCCGAGGCTGAGATCAATCGGCGAGCTCTGCGAGCGGTGCCGGGGCTGTGGGCACAGGAAGGCTGGCATGCGATACCTTTGTTGGCGACGAAACTGGCTGCTTTCTGGCTCAGCACAGACCAAGTGATCGACACGGAGGCACTTCCCATGCGGGAGCGATTGATTCGAGATGGTGGGGTGCTGGCTTACTGGGTGGTTTTGGTCTTCGCCGTGTGTGGTTGGTTTGCGCTTCGTGGGACGCACCCCAGAATGGCTTCCCTTCTGCTTGTTTATGCGGTTGGCTACACGGTGTTGCACTTGCCGCTCGTCATGAATACGCGGCTTCGCATTCCGCTGATGGATCCGCTCGTGGTAATTCTCTCCGGGAGCGGGTGGGCGTGGTTTGTCGAGCGCATGGGCTGGACGCGGGAGGTTCCAGGTGCCGGTTCGCGAGTGGAGGTGTAACGGGCGCCAACGCGCGAAACACGATGGCCTCACTTTCCGGCATTTATGGATTGGCGGAGATATAGGATCATGCGTATGCTATTGCTGCCGAGGGCGGGCGGCGGGGACGGGCACAATTTCCACAGCAGAGCACATGAAGGAACGAGAGGCATCTCATCCGGCTGCGGGTGCGGGCTTTCCGGAGGGGCGCGCGCCGAGGCGGCGGCCTTCCGCAACACTTTCCGTCATCGTTCCGGTCTACAACGAACAGTTCCTCGTGGAAGCGAGTTTGGCGCGGCTCCGAGTGCTCGGCGATACTCCGCTGCTTGAATCCATCAAAATCATTGTGGTCGATGATGGCTCGTCGGACGCGACGCCCGAGGCCCTCAGCCGATTCCGTGCTTCGCTCGAGGCGCAAGAGGCGGATCCGAAGATTTCGTGGGCTTGGATACGCCACAAGAAGAACGCCGGCAAGGGCGCGGCGATTCGAACCGGATTGACGCACGTCGATACCGACCTTGTGGTGATCCACGACGCCGATCTCGAGTATCACCCGCATGACTTGCCGAAGATGGTGGAGGTGTTCCTGCTGGAAGACGCGGATGCGGTTTTCGGCTCGCGATTCATGGCGGGCGGCTACAAGCGCACGCTTTTCTTCCGGCACGCGCTGGGCAATAAGCTTCTAACATTTTTCTGCGATTTGGTCTGCGACCTGAATCTGACCGACATGGAGACGTGCTACAAAATGGTCCGGGCCGACTTGCTGAAGAGTATCCCGCTCGAAAGCGCCACATTCGACGTTGAGCCCGAACTGGCGATCAAGCTCGCAAAACGCGGCAGCCGGATCTTCGAGGTGGCCATCAGCTACTCCGGGCGCACCTACCGCGAGGGCAAGAAAATTGGTTGGAAGGACGGCGTCCGCGCAATCTGGGCGATTTTCCACTATGCGATGTCCGGGCGAATTTATGCCACGGACGAACATGGCGGGGAAATTCTCGACCGCCTGACGAGAGCGCCCCGGTTTACCCGGTGGATGGCGGACGTGATCGATCCGTACATCGGTGACAGGGTGCTCGAGGTCGGTGCCGGGACGGGCAATATGTCCGTAAACCTGATGCCGCGATCCATCTACTGGGCCACGGACGTAAACCCATCGTATTTGGAATATTTGGTGACCATGCGGTCCACGCGGCCCTACATGCGAGTGGCGCATACGGACGCGATGGACGGGACGACGTTTCCAACCGGGCAGCAATTCGACACCGTGGTTTGCCTCAACGTGGTGGAGCATGTCGAAGACGACGTGGCGGCCCTGCGAAACATCCGGAACGCACTCGAGCCCGGCGGCCGCGCGGTAGTTCTGGTTCCGTGCGGTCCGGGACTATATGGCACGCTCGACGAAGTTCTCGGGCATTTTCGGCGTTATACCGAAAAGCAGCTGCGGGACGTGGCCGTCGAGGCCGGATTCCGCGTGGAAGAAGTGCTGAAATTCAATCGCCCGGGGGTTCCGGCGTGGTGGTTCAACGGGCGGATTCTCCGGCGCCGAACCTTTGGGATTGGCCAGATCCGAATACTGAACTTCCTGACGCCGCTCTTTCGTCTCGCAGATCGATGGCTGCCTCTTCCTCCTCTTTCCCTCATCGCCGTCCTGCGAAAGGAAGACGGCCATGGCTCGGCGGCTTCCCAAACGAGCCAGGATGCGAACGCAGCGCCATGACGCGCCGTGGAGCCTGTTTCTTTCGCGACGCGCGGAAATACAGGTAGCCGAGGAACTAAAGCAAGCTTGCCGAAGCCCACGAAATACGAAACAGCTCTGCTCGTCCTGTTCGTTCTGACTCTCCCATTCATCAATCCCTGGGTGCGCGGAGATGGCGTTGGCTATTACGCCTTTGCCCGATCGATGCTGATCGAGCATCGCTTGGATTTCACGAACGACTGGTTGAAGGCGAACGATAGCTTCCGGATGTACCGGGTGGATCCAGCCGGAAAAATCCTCCCCGCGCAATACACCTCGACTGGGCACCTGGACAATCACTTCGCCGTCGGGCCCGCGATTCTGTGGGCGCCGTTTCTGGTGGTGGCGCACGCGGGCGTGCTCCTTTGGGACGGCCTTGGCGGGCACGTTGCGGCGGACGGACACTCGCGCCCGTATCTGCTGGCAATGGCACTGGGCACGGCGTTTTACGGCTTCATGGCGCTGTGGATCTCGTTCGTGCTGGCCCGGAAGTATGTGGCGGAGCGATGGGCGTTCCTGGCGACCGTGGGGATCTGGTTCGCGAGTTCGCTGCCGGTATACATGTATTTCAATCCGTCTTGGTCGCACGCGCAATCCGCGTTCGCCGTGGCGCTGTTTCTCTGCTACTGGCTGCGCACGCGCCAGGAGCGGACCTGGTCGCAGTGGGTGATTCTGGGAGCGCTCGGCGGGCTGATGATGGACGTCTATTACATCACAGCCGCGATGCTTTTGTTGCCGTTGCTGGAATCGCTGGCCGGCTACCGCACTTTCCTGCGGACTCACGCGGGCGGGCCGGCCTGGCAGCTGTTTCTGAAGAACGTAATGTTTGCGGTGACTCTTATCGTGATGTTTCTGCCCACGCTGATCGCCAAGAAAATTATTTATGGAAGTTACTTCCACATGGGTTACACGGAACTATGGTTCTGGAATTCGCCGGCATTTTTCAAAGTATGTTTTTCCTCGCAGCACGGGCTCTTCAGTTGGACGCCGATTCTCCTTTTCGCAGTCGCCGGGCTTTTCGCATTGAGGAAATACGACCGCACGCTGGCGCTTTATCTGGCTATTGTTTTCCTCGCGTATCTTTATCTCATCGGGTGCTATCAGAATTGGCATGGGCTGTCGTCGTATGGCAACCGCTTCTTTGTGGCGCTGACGCCGCTGTTCGTTCTGGGCCTTGCGGCGCTGGTCGATTGGTTCGCCAGCGCGTGGCGGGAAGGGCGGGTGGCGACTTTCGCCTGGGGCGCGACCGCGGTTCTGATTGTGTGGAACCTGGGCTTGATGTTCCAATGGGGCATGCATCTGATCCCGGATCGCGGGCCGATCTCCTGGCGGGATGCGGCTTATAACCAGGTTGTCGTGGTGCCCAAGCAAGGCGCGCATTCCCTGCGAACCTACTTTCTCGCCCGGAGCCGGATGATGGAACGAATCGAGCAGAGGGATGTGCACGGGCTCCAATCCCCTCCAGCCTCACACTAATGGCTGAATCTCCAGCAAGACTCGTCAGCGAAACAGAGAAGAGCGCGCAAGCGGCAGACGTCCCGCTGCTTCAAAGGGCCGATTTGCGGGGCGAAATCGTGCAGAACACGATGGCCAACATCGTGGGGCGCGCGCTCGCGCTCGTGTTTTCAGCGTTTGCCGCGGCTTTGCTGGCGAGATTTCTGGGCAGCGAGAAGCTGGGCGAATATGGCGCGATCTACGCTTACCTGGGACTCTTCGCGTGGATCGCCACATTCGGGTTCGAGCCGGTGATCGTGCGGGAGGCGTCGCGCGACCGCAAGAGCGCGAGCGACCTCGTGCACACGGCGATGACTCTTTCGGTGTTTCTCGCGACGGGAACGATCGCAGTGGCCGTTCTCGTGGCGCCCTGGGCGGGCTACGGCGGTCGCCTGCGGTCCCTACTCATATTGGCGGGGATTGAATACGTCCTCACGCCGCTGCGGTTGCCGGAAGTGATCTTTCAGATCGACTTGCGGCAGTGGTATGGGTCGACGATCAACGTGGTGAGGCAGGGCGTGTGGCTGGGCCTCATCATCATCTTGTGGTTATTGGGGGCTCCGCTGGTCTACGTGATCGGGGGGCGCGTGCTGGCCGCCCTGATCGAGTCCACTTTGATCTGGGCATACGGGCGGAAACTTCTGGTGGAGAAGGGGAAATTCCTGCGGGACCGCGCGCGGACGATCTTTTCGCATTCGCTCCCGATCGCGTTTGCCGGGTTCGTGGCGGTGATCTACATGCGAATCGACCAGGTGATGCTGCACAAGATGACGACCGATTCCATCCTGGGCCAGTACGTGGCCGCCGTACGGGTGAGCGAACTCTTCGAGATGCTTCCCTCAGCCCTGATGTTCACGTTGGCTCCTATACTTGCCGTCAGCGTGGCCGATCCGCAGAAATTCCGGGGATACACGGATCGCACGTTCCGCTACTTCATGTTGCTGGCCTCGGGACTGTGCGTCCTCATGACGGTTGGAGCGAGAGTCGTCGTGCGTACCCTCTATGGAAAACAGTTCCTGCCCGCGGCGCCGCTATTGTCCGTGCTGATTTGGTCGGAGATTGCCGTATTCTTCGCGTCTGTCGTTGCCGAAGTGATGGTCGCTAGAAATCAGCAGAATTTGCTGCCGATTCCGACGGTGGCCGGTGCAGCCATCAATATCGGATTGAACCTGGTGCTGATACCGAGATACGCTGCTATGGGAGCATGTTGGGCAACGTTGATCAGTTACTCGGTGGCGTGGATGGTCGTACTGCTCTTCTTCACGCAGGCTCGATCCGTCATATGGCAAGGAATCCGATTTGCGGTGCCCATCGCGTTGGTCGCATTGCTGGCGGTAAAAGCCGCGACTTTCGTTTCTACATCATTTCTTCCAAGCATGTTCGTAGGGCTGACGGTTTTTCTCGTCGCCGCGTTGGTGACGGGATTGCTCAAGGTGTCAGATATGGGCTATCTCTCCGAAGCGCTAAGAGGCGCTCTGGCAAGAGGAGCTTGATTCTTACTACCAGTGTGGAGCCGAGTCCGCCGCAGGCGACGGCGATCAAGTGACATGATCACTTTTGAACAGGTTCACAGCTTCATACGCAAGACACCCCAACAAAGGCGAACCACGGCCCGTTTTCTGGCGACGATGTGGCTCGCGAAGCTGCCTTACGCGCCGCATCGAGTTCGACTGGAAATGGCTTCCCGCGAAGAGGTGCATTTCTGGTGGTCGTATTTTCCGGCGAGCTTCAATCCGGACAGGAGTGTGTTCGATTACTGGGGCGATGACGTCGGGGACCTAAGGTTTCTGTGGCGATTTCTTCAGCCCGGGATGACGTTTCTCGATGTGGGCGCCTATCACGGCGTCTTCAGCGTGCTCGCCGCGAAAAAGCTCGGCCGGAGTGGACGCGTGATCGCGTTCGAGCCCTCTCCGCGTGAGCGGCAACGGATGCAGCGGCATCTCCGGCAGAACGGAATCGAGTCGGTTGCGATTGAGCCGTATGCCTTGACCACCGGAGAGGGAGTGGCGTCGCTCAACGTTGTGGTGGATGGCTTTACAATGATGAACAGCCTGCGGCCGCCGCAGATCGATCATCCCACCGTGCAAGTCAATGTCGATACCACGTCGCTTGACGCATATTTGGATCGTAGGAAGATTGACCGAGTGGATCTGATGAAGATCGATACCGAAGGCGGGGAAGTGGATGCCTTTCGCGGCGCGGATCGACTTCTCAGCCGGTTTCGCCCTCTGATCATCTGCGAGGTGCTGGACATGGTGACGCGCTCGTGGGGATACGCAGCGTCGGACATTATGGGTTTGGTCCGGGCGTACGATTATGAATGGTTTGACATTCTCGCCGACGGCAGCGCCCAACCGCACCAGCCGAGAGAAGAATACATGGGCGTCAAGAATTACCTGGCGGTGCCCCGAGAGAAAATCGCTTTACTTCGCCGCTCTCCGGGACGCGGGGAGGGCAACGGGATTGATGGCGCGAAAGGAGCCGCTACCTAATACAGCCGATGTCTCTTGTTCCTGAGTTTCTGCTCAAGCCCCTGCGGCCTTACCTGCGCGCGATTCTTGAGACGCGCGAATGCGCCGCCCTGGCCAACTACGCTCTGTATGCGATGCGACGCGAGTCGCTGCTTTCGAACGAGCGCAACCGCGATCCCAAAAGGCTTCTGGCGCATGGTTTTCGGGGCTACTCGCAGCACGATGAAGACGGCATGATCCAGGAAATTTTCAAGCGTATAGGGGTCTCGAACCGGGCCTTCGTCGAATTCGGCGTGGGAGACGGCACCGAAAACAATACAGCCTATCTACTGCCATCGGGCTGGCGAGGCCTGTGGATCGACGGCGGCGATGCGAATGCGGCCGCGATACGCGCGCGGTTCGCTTCGTTCATTCACGGGGGCCAGCTGAGTTTCGTTCAAGCGTTCGTAGACCGCGATTCGATCAACGGAATCATCGAAAAAGCCGGCCGCTCAGGAGAGATCGATCTTCTCAGTATTGACATTGATGGCAACGATTATTGGCTGTGGGAAGTCATGTCCGTCGTGAAACCGCGCGTGGTCGTGATTGAATACAACGCTTTGTTCCGGCCGCCAGTTGCAGTGGTTGCCGAGTACAGCAGGAATTTCGTATGGGACGGGACAGGCTACTACGGCGCAAGTCTCCAGGCCCTCGAAGCCCTGGGAGCGCGAAAAGGCTACGCACTCGTTGGCTGCTCGCTTTCCGGAATCAACGCCTTTTTCGTCAGGCAGGATTTGGTGGGCGACAAATTCTGTGCTCCGTTCACTGCGGAGAATCACTTCGAGCCGCCGCGATTCGGGTTCTACAAGGCGGGAGCGCTCGATATGCATCCAGCGGGCGTTGGGAAAAACGAGATTGTCTAGGGCGGTAGTCCATCTACAAGGTCGAAAGCCATAGCCGTATGGCCGACGAGATATTCATTCTTACAACGGGTCCGATCGAGGGATTGGGAGGGATGGAACGATTCCTTCAATATGTTTCGAGCGGATTTCAAGAACGCGGTTATGGCGTCCGCGTGTTTCATGCGGAGAATACGGGCCCGGAACGCCGGCGGCATGCAAAGCCTGCCAACAAAATTAAATTGCTGCTCGATGCGGGGCTTTGCGGATATTACATCGGGGCCGCAGCGCGAGAGGCGCTTCATTCCGGCGTCCGGTTGGTGCTATCGAATTCCACCGTCGGTTGGTACCGCTTTGACAAGAGCGTCAAGCACGCTCATTTTTTCCACGGCACGTATCGCGGGCAAGCCGAAGTGATCCGCCCGCAGATCAAGTATCGGGGATACTTGAGGATGAAGTGGTGGGATGCGATGGTGCTCGAGCGGTATTCGGGAAAGAACAAGATCGCGCTGTGTTGTTCCGAGATGACCCGCGACGAAATTCGACGCTACTTTGGATACGACGCGCGCGTAATGTGTTATCCAATCGATTTAGGCCACTTTCGGAGCCTCGACACGCTCGAATGCCGACGGCAGCTCGCCATCGATGCTGAACAGGTGGGTCTGTACGTGGGCAGTTCGCACCCGATGAAGGGATTTGCGGTGGTCGAGGAAATCGCGCGCCACTTTCCGGAGTTGACCATGCTAGTCGCGGTGCGAGGGCCTGTGCCGGAAGGAGCGCGTAAGCTGCCGAACATCCGCGTCTTTCAGAATGCGGGGTACGACCTCCTCCCTCTCCTTTACAACGCCGCAGATTTCTCGGTGTGCCCTTCCCTGTACGAGCCGTTCGGTTACGTGGTCGCTGAAGCGCTTGCCTGCGGCACTCCGGTGATCGCGTCGCCGGGCGGGGCAAGCCAGCTCTTCCTGAGAGGGGATCCAATGAGTCGGTTGTTGATCGCGAACGGAGGCTTCCTTGAGGCGGTTCGCGAGATTTTGGGCGATCGCGCATTCTACAGGCGCTCCGTGGCTGAAAGCGTGCGGCCAAGAATCGAAGAGATGATGGCTCCCGCAAACTGGTGGCGGCGGTTTCAGAGCGCCGTCGGGATTTGACGAGCGCCGGCAAAAAATTTTGTGATTTGGTTCATACTGGAGAGCGCGCTTGTTTCAAGCCGGACGTGATGTGCGCCGGTGACTGACGCCGAGCGCAACGCCGGTGACCGTCAAGATTCGGGAGCGGGGTGGCCATTGTCCGCAAGGTTGACGCTGAGGGCGGAAGATCTGGGTCCTGGCCCTGGTGTGCATCCGCTGCTGCGGCATCCCGTGTTCGCCTGGCTGGGCCTCCGCCCCTCGATGGGGCAGCACACCGTCGGGGAACATAACGCGCTGAAAAAGTGGGCGACGGGGCGCTCCCGCCTGGTCGAAATCGGCGTTGCAGAGGGCGCGTCCGCGGTGGGGCTGCGCGAGGTGATGTCGGCCTCGGGAACTCTGTGGTTGATCGACCCGTTCCACCTCAGCCGCGTGCGCTACATCAATGCGATGAAACGCGCGGCGCATCGAGTGGTGGCGAGTTGCAGGAACGGTCGCGCAGTTTGGATCGAAAGGTTCAGTTTCGATGCCGTGAAGGGCTGGGACAGCCCCATCGACTTCCTGTTCCTCGATGGCGATCACTCAGAGGAAGGGGTGCAGAAGGATTGGGATAGCTGGCATCGATTTGTGGTTCCGGGCGGCGTGGTGGTATTTCACGACGCAGCCGTGTTCCCGGGCGGATGGCCGCAGCCGGATTGGGGACCGGTAAAACTGGTCGACAAGCTTTTTCGCAAGCAGGCTCTTCCCGGATGGAGAATCGCGCAGCAGGTCGATTCGCTGGTGGTAGTCGAGCGATTGGAGCAGAGGGCGTAGTTGTATTGTGACCGATCATGAGCGGAATCGATTACTCACGACCGTCGCTTACGGATCTCGGCTCTTCCCCGGGGCCGGCAGCTTTGAGGGTTGGGTTTAGCTACAACGCATCCTGGCGCCATGTGACCGAGAAGTATTTATCCCAGACATTCCCTCCGGGCCATGCGATCGAATTCGACCTCGATCGCTTCAAGCCGAACGTCAGCGTGCTGCAATTGCTCGATGGCGCTCGCAGCCGCGGAGAGGCGCCCGACGTATTTGCGCACCTCGTGCATACCCCCGGCCTGCCGCGAGATCTTCACCGTTCGCCGATACCCACCGTGTCGATGGATATCGATTCGTTTGCATGGTCTGCGTCGCGGGTCCGCTGGTCGATGCTTTTCGACTACGTTTTTGTGTGGCACCTATCGTTAGCGCCACTCTACCGGGCGGCGGGCCACCCAAGGGTATTCGTTCTTCCGCACGCGGTGGACGCCGATTTGTTTCCCGGGACTGCGATTCGAGAGGGGCGCTCGCTGGATTTGGGATGGGTCGGAGCATTGAACTTCGGCCATTACGACCGGCGGAAGCGGATCGTCGAGGCGCTCGCCGGCCGCTTCAAAATGAACGATTTCGCAAGGCGCTACAGCAAAAAGGAAACAGCCGATATCTACCACGCAAGCAAAATTGTCGTAAACGTGAGCCGGGAGGATTTTCCGCCGGAAGCAAACATGCGCTGCTATGAAGCGATGGCCGCCGGCGCGCTTTTGATCACGGGCATGCCGACGGAGCTCACCGAATGGGGATTCCGGGAAAACGAGCACTTTATCGGCTGGCGGAATGAGGCCGAGATTCCAGCTCTGGTTGAAAGGTACCTCGGCGACGGAAAGAAACGCGAAGAGATTGCGGATTGCGGCCAGCAACTGACGCTGCGGGACTTTACATTTCAGAAGTGCAGGGACAAGATGATTGGGGCGCTGTCCGAGCATCCGAAAGAGTTCTTTGCGCCGGCGCGGAATTGGCCGGCCGACAAAGTTCACTTGACGTATCTCGAATACTACTATCGCTATCAATTGTTTGAAGCGGCCCTCGAGGAGTTCCGGAAGCTTCGAAGCGTCAGCGGCTATTGGAACGGGACGCCGATGATGCTGAAAACGGCGCGCCATCGATTGAAGCGGCGAAAATGATCCGGGCACGCGCATATTTGTTCGTGGAGATGATGTAGCAGGACGGGAGACCTATCCAGATGCGAGTACTGATCACGGGCGGAATCGGTTTCATCGGCACGAATCTGGCGGACCGGCTTTTGCGCGAGGGATACGACGTTGTGCTGTTCGACAACATCGGCCGCGCGGGCGTTGAAGAGAATCTGCGCTGGCTGCAGGAGGCGTACGGCAACCGCGTGAACTTCGTCAGGGGCGACGTGCGGGATTTCGCCGCTGTCGAAAAGGCCATGAAGGGGGCGGAGATGGTTTTTCATCTTGCCGCCCAGGTGGCCGTGACCACTTCGGTGGTTGATCCGCAGGATGATTTCTCGATCAACGCCCAGGGCACCGTGAACGTCCTCGAAGCGGCCCGCCGGCAAAAGCCGATGCCTACGTTTCTCTACACCTCGACGAATAAGGTGTATGGAGGACTCGATCATCTTCGCGTCGTGGAGGGCAAGACACGCTACGAATTCGAAAATCTTCCCACTGGAGTTTCGGAAGATTGTCCCTTGGATTTCCACTCGCCGTACGGCTGCTCAAAAGGCGCCGCCGATCAGTACGTTCACGATTATCACCGCATCTATGGGCTGCCTTCGATTGTCTTCAGAATGTCGTGCATTTTCGGACCGCACCAGTTTGGCACCGAGGATCAGGGCTGGGTGGCGCATTTCGCTCTCTGCGGATTGCGCGGCGACCGCCTCACAATCTACGGCGATGGAAAGCAGGTCCGCGACTTGCTGTACGTCGACGACTTGGTGGAATTGATGACTCGTGCCTGCAAGGACATTCGCCGGACTGCCGGCCAGGTCTACAACGTGGGAGGCGGCCCGGCCCAGACGATTTCGGTGTGGGCCGAACTTCAGGACTTGCTGAAGGCGACTTTCGATAAGCTGCCTCCCGTGGACTACGGCGAGTTTCGCCCGGGCGACCAGAGGATCTACGTGAGCGACATTCGCAAAGCCCAGGAACAATTGGCGTGGACGCCGCGTGTTGGGATCGCCGAGGGCCTGCGGCGGATGCTCGAAGCATGGAAGCGGGATCGCAAGACGGCGGCGGTGGGATAGCCGATTGTTCGCACAAGAACTCTTTTGCCCCAGGTGAAAAACACTGAATCTCGAGATGTCTGCGTCTGGGTCCACCACTGCAACGCGCGACGATCACCGCTCGCAATCGTGGGTAGCGCTGCTGGGGCGCCGCGACATGCCGACGGACGGGCTGGAAGACTACAGCACGTTCCTCGGGTGCGCGCTCGCGCAGCAGGGAGTGGAGATGGAGTTGGCGCGAGTTGAGTGGTATGACCGGGGCTGGATACCGGCGCTCTGGAAACTATGGCGCGAAAGTGCGGCGTGGCGCGGCCGCTGGATATTGGTGCAATACACGGGTCTGGGATGGTCGCGCCGGGGATTTCCCATTGGCATTCTCGCTGTACTCGCGATTTTGCGGCGCCGCGGCTGCCGGTGTGCGATGGTCTTTCACGAATTCACGCGTCAGAGTGCTGGCGCGCGGCCCATCGACCGGATACGGGGTGATTGCCAGCAATGGGTGATCGAGAGGCTCTACCGCGGATCGCTGAAGAGCGTTTTTACCGTGCCGCTCGAAAAGATCGATTGGCTGCCGCAAGCAGCGAGCAAAGCGGCGTTTATCCCCATTGGCGCAAATCTTCCCGAGAGACTCGATCGGCGTAACGGCCCGGGGGCCGACGGGCGGCCAAGGACCGTGATGGTCTTTGGCGTGACGGGCGCGCCGCGAATGGCTGTAGAAGTCGAAGAAATCTCGGCCGTGATTAAGGAAGCGAGCAAGTCGCTTCCGTTGCTGAGGCTCATCGTCATTGGGCGCGGATCGACCGAAGCTCGCAAAGCGCTCGAAACGGCACTGGCGGGAAGCGGCGTCGAAATCGTGGTGCGCGGGGTGTTACCGGCGGAGGACGTGGCGGACGAGTTCGCGCGGGCGGACGCGCTGCTCTTTGTGCGCGGCGCGATCACGCTGCAGCGCGGGAGCGCGATTGCGGGGGTCGCCTGTGGCCTCCCCATCGTGGGATATCGCATCGGCGGAAGCGGCGATGCTTTGGACGAGGCCGGGATCGAATGGTCACCGTGGCGAGACCAAAAGAGCCTGGTGCGAGGGCTGGTTCGAATCCTGAGCGATACCGCGCGTTGGAAGGAACTGCACGAACGAAGCCTGCGAGCGCAACGCGATCACTTTTCCTGGACGCGAATCGCCGAACAGTTTCAGGCGTCGTTGCCGCAATGATGCAAGGCCCTCTAAGAGTGCTTGTCATTGCGTCGCACCCTGTTCAGTACGAGTCCGTTATTTTGCGCCTTCTGGAGCAGGATCCGCGAGTTGAGTGCGAGGTTGCATATTGCAGCCTGCAAGGGGCTGAGGCCGGAATCGATCCGGACTTTGGCGTCGAGGTGAAGTGGGACGTGCCGCTGCTCGATGGCTATCGGTGGACGTTGATACGCAATCGTTCGTGGGCGCCGCGTATCGGCTCGTTCTTTGGCCTGCTGAATCTCGGGATCTGGCGCAAAATCCGCCGGGGGAAATTTGATGCCGTCATTCTGCTGACTGGCTACGTCTATGCGACTTTTTGGATCGCGCTGCTTGCAGCGAAAATGAGCAACGTTCCCGTTCTCTTCGGCACCGATGCAACCAGCCTGCAGCCCAGAGACGGAAAGCGCTGGAAAATAGCCATCAAGCGGCGCTTGCTTCCACCCGTTTTTCGGCTGGCCGATATCGTGATCATTCCCTCGGAGGCTGGCCGGCAATTCATTCTCGGCATGGGGATTCCGGATTCGCGTGTTGTCCTCACGCCCTTTGTCGTCGACAATGCGTGGTGGCGCCAACGCGCCTTGGAAGTGAATCGGAGCGAGGTGCGGCGGGCGTGGCGAATCGCTGAAGACGCGCTCGTTGTATTGTTTTGCGCCAAATTGCAGCCATGGAAGCGCCCAGACGATGTGCTGCGCGCTTTCGCGAAGGCAAATGTTGAGGGCGCCTATCTCGTCTTTGCCGGGGACGGCTCCATGCGAACAGGCTTGGAGGCCACGGCAGAGGCCCTTGGGATTGCCGAGAGAGTACGCTTTCTGGGCTTCGTGAATCAGACGGGCCTTCCGCCCGTCTACCGGTCGGCGGATCTTTTTGTGATGCCATCCGAATACGATCCATGCCCGGTGGTCGTGTGCGAAGCGATGTTGTGCGGCTGCCCTGTCGTCCTGAGCGATGAAATTCGCGGGCGCTTTGATCTCGTGAGCGAAGGGCGCACCGGTTTCATTTATCCGTGTGGAGATGTCGACGCACTGGCGGGCATTTTGGCGGCCGCCCTGCGAGACCGCGCCAAGCTGGCTGAACTGAGCCGGGCCGCCGTCGGGCGCATGGAGACGTGGTCGCCGCGCGAACATGTGGACGCCTTGGTGCTGGCCGTGCAGCGGACACACGCCTAGTGAATCCGGGCGCGGCCGAGTGCGGGTGAGGCTATTTGCTACCTTCGATATAAAAGGACTCCGCCTGGCGCGAGGGAATATCGAGATGGTTGAGAGCGGGCAACCGGCCTTCGCCAAAGGAGTGTTCCCTAATATCCCGAAACCCAACGCGGGCGAGCACCTGAGCGAAGGACCGCACGTCATACATCCAGCGATGCTGGGAATGCCCAAAGACGACCTCCCACCAGCGCAGGCTCTCCTCAGCAAGGTGCGTATTGGCAACAAACTCGGACGCGTCGGTCTTTCCCGTGACGTACGATGTGGCGTGCCGCTTGAGGTCAGGCAGCACGACGCGAATCACTCCTGAAGGTCTAAGCCAGACGAGCACGCGGGCGAGAAGATCTTCACACTCGCGCCTCGCCAAGTGCTCCAACACATGCGAGGCGTAAAAGCCCTCGATAGAGTTAGGGGGAAATTTGAGGCGGCGCGCGGTGCCGAACCGGATGCGGGAGGCTCGGATCGCTCGGACAAAGTCCGCGCGTCCCCCGAAAACAGCGGCCGGCACGGGAAGTCCTGCCAGCTTTAGGGTCAAGCTGCCATCGATGTTGATGTAGCCGGACTCGCGGGGCCCAACGTTGGCTCCGCACCCAAAGTTCACGATCACGCCGGAATTCTAGCACGGCTTACAACGAGGGAACATCGCTCGAGTCCGGAAACCCGCCGCCTGAAAGCGGGAGACCACGGTTGTTCGCGCTTCAGCCCGGATGCATAATCGGGTGGCTCGAGTTTAAATCGATCTAACGGGTTCAGGAAGGTCCAGAGGGATGAACGGCCGCGAAAACGGGAGTCTCAAAGCGCAGCTGAAGTCCTGGCTGCTCCCCTCCGGGCGATCGACGCGGCGCATTCGGGCTGGCTTGCTGCGGGGTGTGCCGATGCAAATGGATTTGGCGCACCACAGCCAGCGCTGGCTCGGCCTGCAAGAGAGAGAAATATACGGTTGGATGCGCCGGTTCGCTCGGAACATCAACACGGCCATCGACGTGGGCGCGAACGACGGGATGTATACCCTGTATTTTCTCACGCGCACCTCTGCTCGCAAGGTGTACTCGTTCGAGCCATCCTTGGAGTGCCTCGAAGAGCTCAAGGAGAATCTTGCCGTCAACAATTTGACCGACGACGAGCGGCTGGAAGTCGGGTCTCGAAAAGTGGGCGCCAGCAGCGGAGAGGGTTGGACCACGCTTGATTCCCTCGCCTCGACCATCGTGCCCCCTTGCCTGATCAAAGTGGATATCGATGGCGGGGAGGGCGACTTGCTTAGAGGTGCCTCCGCATGCATGGGCTTACGGGAAATGCGATGGATCATCGAGGTTCACTCAAAAGCCTTGGAGCAGGAGTGCCTGCAAATTTTGAAAGAAGCCGGATACCGTGTAAGGATTGTCGACAACGCGTGGTGGCGTCGCGTGCTGCCTGAATTGAGAGAGGTCGAACTGAACCGTTGGCTGGTGGCTTATCGGGACGAAGAGTAAGAATCTTTGTCAGACTGCATCTCGCGAGTGAAAGAACGAGTGGTCCGTCTGTTCGTCGCGCCGTTTCGATACGATATGTATGCTCCCGGCTATAGATCGGCATGGTGCGGGCGGCACGGGCGAGGTGACAAACATTGCAGAATATGCGCATTCCGGCAATCCGCAGCCAGGCCCTGATCGGCGCAGGTCTTTTCGTTTTCGCCATCTGGGCGGCGTGGCAGGCTGGGAACGAAGTTGCGTCTGAAAATACGCGGATTCTCGAATTCGTCGCGCTGGGTGTCGCGGCTTGCGCGGTTGTCGTGGCGATCCTACGAAGCTGGCGAACCGGTTTCTATTTTTTCGTTGTTTGGATGCTCTTCGAAGATCTCGTCCGGAAGTACATGGGCAACAACCTTGCCCTGTTCTTTGGCAAAGATATCCTTTTGCTGTTCGTCTACGTTTCATTCTTCAGGGACGTTCGCCTTGGCCGGGCTAAGAGCTTTCGTCCGCCGTTCATGCTCTTTCTGAGTCTTTTTTTCTGGCTTGGATTGCTGGAAGTCTTCAATCAAAACTCACCCAGCATTCTCTACGGCCTCTTGGGGATAAAGACTTACTTCTATTACATTCCTTTGATGTTTGTGGCCTATGGCCTCATCCGAACCGACAAGGATTTGCAGAAGTTCCTGATCGCCAATGCGGTCTTGGCCGGCATTATCGGCGGGCTGGGGATCGTCCAGGCGATTCTCGGGAATTCGTTCTTGAATCCATCGACGCTGGCGCCTGAATTGCAGTATCTGGGAGATCTCTCCAAGATGTCCCCGTTGTCTGGCCAAATCTTCGGTCTTCCCTCGTCGGTTTTCGTCAGTTCCGGGCGTTTCGCCGCTTATCTCATCGTTTCCTTCATTGTGGTAATGGGAACGGCCGCGTACTTGATACTGCATACGAAGCAATATCGAAAGCTGGTCTTCGTTGCTCTGGCCATAGTTGGCGTGGCTACTCTGCTCAGCGGGTCCCGGACCGCCGCTACTTTCGTCGCGTCGAGCGCGCTGGCTCTTTCCGCGGCGTTCCTTTGGGGAGCGCCCTGGCGCCAGCGGCAAGCCCATCGGCTGGTGAGGGTGCTTCGGAGAGCAGTCATTGTCGGCGCGCTCGGTCTGGCGGCGGTATTCCTGATTTTTCCAGAGCAAGCGGGATCGCGCCTCGCCTTTTATTCCGAGACTCTAAATCCGAACAGTTCGACCTATCAAGGGAGCATTCGCGCATGGAACTATCCCATCGGGAATCTCCAAGTGGCGTTGGAAAATCCGCACTGGGTAATTGGGAACGGCCTTGGCACGACATCTTTGGGGACGCAGTACGTCGACAAACTGCTCGGAACGCAACCCATGTACGGCGTGGAAGAAGGTTTCGGAACGATGATCGTGGAAATGGGAATCCTGGCGCCGTTTCTGTGGATTCTCTGGAGCGCCGCACTGCTGTATTACCTTTGGAAGGTTGTCCGGGACTTGCGTGGAACACGCTTGTTCCCGATTGGTTTTGCCCTTCTTTGGTGGACTTTCCTGGTGCTCTACCCGCTCACCTATCTGACGATTGCTGTCTACGAAAACTACGTCTGCAACATCTATTTGTGGATTTTCGTCGGGATCGTATTCCGGCTGCCCCAGCTTTTGGCGACGCCGCCGGTAGTGGCCGGCGCAAGTCGGCCCGCGGAAGTGGTGGCCGGTTAGCTTCGATATGGACGCAGCGAAGAAAAAGATTCGCCTCGCAGTTGTTTCGCCGTTCCTGGACAAGACCCATGGCACGGAAAGGATCGCGGTCGAATGGGTCGCGCAAATCGCGAGCCGGTTTGACGTTCATATCTACAGCCAGCACGTCGAAGATCTGGACCTGTCGACAGTCACCTGGCATCGCATCCCGAAACTTCCCGGCCCGCATATCGCGAATTTTCTGTGGTGGTTCACCGCGAACCATATCTGGCGCGCCTGGGACCGCCGTGCGAGAAATCTCGCTTGCGACCTCGTGTACAGCCCCGGCGTCAACTGCTTCGACGCGGACGCGGTTTCCATACATATTGTTTTTGCGGAATTTCTCCGGCGGATCCGCACCGAACTCGCATTCGCCCGAAATCCGCTGCGCGCATGGCCGCTCTTGTTGCATCGCAGGCTTTATTATCGGCTGGTGATCGCGCTCGAAAAGCGGGTGTTCCAGCGGCCGGAGACGCAGCTCATCCTCACCTCGCGTCGAAGCGCTGAGGAGCTTGCGCGATTCTATGGACGCCGCGAGCGGCTTCCGCTGATCGAGACAGGCCTCGATCACAAGGCATTCAACCCCCAACTGCGCGCTGCTTCGCGTGCCGGCGCTCGTCGGGCGATCGGGATAGCAGACGAAGCATTCACTCTGCTGTTGATCGGCAACGACTGGCGCAAGAAAGGCTTGGGGGCGCTGCTCGAAGCGCTGATGCAACTCCAGGATTTGCCGCTACAGTTGGTTGTCGTCAGCAACGAGCCTGCCGCCGTTTCTCAAGCTGTGGACCAACACGCGGCGCTTCGGAAGATCGTGCACATCCTTCCACCGCGCAAGGATGTCGAGTTCTACTACGCTGCTGCGGACGCGTACGTGGGGCCCTCGCTGGAAGACACTTTCGCGTTGCCGGCGGCCGAAGCCATGGCCTGCGGGCTGCCGGTGATCATCTCAGCGCGGGCGGGCGCGTCCGACATCGTTCACGACGGTGTCGATGCGCTCGTCCTCGAGGATCCCAAGGATGCAGCCGCGCTCGCGACCATGATCCGGCGGCTTCACGCGGATGAATCGTTTCGCGGCCGTCTTGGCGAGGAAGCGGCGAAAACGGCAAGCCAATACACGTGGGAACGAAATGGCCGCGAATTCACCGCGATTCTTGAAGAGGTCTTGCTGCGAAAGCGGAAGTCGCGTTTGGAAGGGCAAACGTTGACCCAAGAACTGTGACGGAGAATCTTAAGGACCAGCGAAGAGTCCTCGTCTTGGCGCCTTCCTTGAAATCCATCGGGGGCGTACAGAACTATATTCGCACGCTCGTCGATGCGTTGAATGCCGTGCTTGGAAGCAATCGGGTCCGCGTGGTTGCGGTAGGCGGAGATCCCCAGGTGCGTAGTGATGGAAGCCTGGCGCTGAGCTCGACGGTAAAGGCTCGCTTTCTGGCTTCGGCCGTCGGGACTGCTCTCTCGTGGTCTCCAGATTTGATCTTGTGCGCGCACGTGGGGCTGGCGCCCACCGCGCGCCTCATTCAAAGGATCACGCGGACACCCTATTGGCTGGTTGTCTATGGCATCGAGGTATGGGGGGAGTTGCCGCGGGCCAAGGTGAAGGCGTTGCAGGGCGCCGAGCGCTACCTGACCATCACGCGCTTCACACTGGACGCGATGAGCGCTCGCCATAATCTCGAAAAGCCTCAGGCCTCGATTTTGCCGCCCACACTGTTAAAGTCTCAGCCACAAGTATCCGATCAGCATAACGTGGCGTCGAAAGATCCTGCCCGGCCGACGGTCCTTACGGTGGGCCGGATGGCGGCGTCCGAACGATATAAAGGCCACGACGCGATTCTTGATGCTTGGCCGGAGGTTGTGCGGCGCGTGCCCGATGCCCTGTATCTGATCGTGGGTGATGGCGACGACCGGCGCCGGCTCGAAATGCGCGCACGCGAAATGGGCATCACTAGTTCAGTGCGCTTCGCAGGCTCTGTTTCGCCCGGAGAATTGGACGTCTGCTATGATCGGTGCAGCGTTTTTGCGATGCCGGCGCGGACCGAATTGGATGCGCGCACGCCGCGCGGCGAGGGTTTTGGCATTGTTTTCCTGGAGGCCATGGCCCATGGCAAGCCGGTAGTTGGTCCGCGGGTGGGGGCGCCCGCCGAGTTCATTCGTTCGGGCGAGCATGGATTGCTGGTGGATCCGGCTGACTCAGGCGAAATCGCCGGCGCGTTGATCGAGTTGCTCGAAGATCCCATGCGCGCGCGGGGCATGGGCGAGGCCGGGAAAAACTGGGTCGGGCGCGAATTCAGCTTCGAAAGATTTTGTGAACGCCTGCGCGATGCGTTGCTGGAATAACCGTTAGATCGAGGATGGGAGGAAGCAATGCGAATTTTGGTGACGGGAGCGACCGGGTTCGTGGGGAGCCGCCTGCTGGAGCGTCTCGCGGAAATGGGCGGCCACGATCTCTACTCGATGCAGAGATACGTGACAGGGCGCTACGTTCTCGGCGCCGATCACGGCGTGAAGGTTGTTTTTTGCGACTTGCGAGACCACTTTGCCGTGAAATGCGCGATTCGCGAAGTGCAACCGGAGGTGGTTTTCCATCTTGCTGCGATCAGCCCGGTTTCATACAGTTACGACCATCCAAACGAGGTGCTGGACGCTAATCTCACCGGCACCGTAAATCTTGCCGAGTCCTGTTTGCGCGAGGTGCCCCACTTCAAGCACTTCCTGTTCGCCTCCACGTCGGAGACTTTCGGCAATGGCCCCACACCCAAGCGCGAAGACACGCCGCAATCGCCCAACAGTCCGTATTCGGTGAGCAAGCACGCGGCGGAGAAATACGTGCTCTACATGTGGGATGCTTACAGGTTCCCCGTCACCGTCCTCCGCCCTTTCAACACCTATGGCCGGCGCGACAATACGCACTTCCTTGTCGAGCGCATGCTCGTTCAGATGCTGCAAGGGAATACAGTGAAGCTGGGCGACCCTACGCCCGAGCGCGATCTGCTCTATATCGACGACCACGTGGAAAGCTACATCAGCTGCTTCGCGAAGCCCCAGGCGAGCATCGGCCAGGCTTTCAATTTCTGCACGGGCGAGAAGCTTACCGTGCAGGCGCTTGCCGAGAAAATGCGCGGCCTCACTGGCTTTCGCGGCCAAATCCTTTGGGACACGATTCCGCGCCGGCCGCTCGACATCCAAATCCTCTATGGCGATGCCTCCAAGGCGAAATCCGTGCTCGGCTGGGAGGCGAAGGTAAGCTTGGAAGACGGCCTTCGGCGCACCGCCGATTTCTGGCGCAAGAAGCTTGCCATTTCAGCCGGCGCCACACGGGCAACAGCCACGTAACGTCCGCGCAGGGCCCGCCGGCGATCTCTCCGCCTTCTCACGTCCACAGCCGCTGAAGTATGTTCTGGAAGCTACCCGGCCAAAGAAGCTACGATCTTTGCCGGGCGAATCCAAAGCTGAAGGCCTAAAGTCTCGGCCGGCGCGGTGCCTCCAGACGACTCATGCGTGTGCTTAAAGTAGTTCAGTTCTACTTCCCTTTCCAGGATCGCGGCGGTCCCGTCGTGAAGGTGCGCTCGCTGGCCAAGGGGCTTGCAAAGCGCGGGCATCAGGTGACGGTTTTGACCGCGGACCTCGGTCTCAGCGATGTGAATGGGTTTAGCGCGAAGATCGAACGCTGCAAGTGGGGATGGCGATGGCAGGAAGAGGAGGTGGAGGCCATTTACCTTCGCACGCGCGGCCATTATCGCGCTTCCACCTTCAATCCCGGAGTGTGGGGATTTTCCGCCGGCTCCGTCGGAGATTTCGACGTCGCTCACTTCTATGGTCTGTACGATCTGTTGGGTCCGGCCGTTGGACACTTTTGCCGCCGCCAGGGTGTGCCATACGTCGTCGAGCCCATGGGAATGTACCGCCCGATCGACCGCAGTTTGCGCTTCAAGCGTCTGTGGCATGCCACCATAGGCAAGGCCCTCTTGCAGAATGCGGCCCGAGTGATCGCCACTTCCGATATCGAGCGCGAAGAACTGGTGGAGGGCGGCGTCCCGGCCGCAAAACTGGCGATCCGCTACAACGGCATCGATCTCAGTTCGTGCGCGCCCCTTCCGCCACGGGGAACTTTTCGATCGAAATGGAAGGTCCCTTCCGGGCAGCCTTTGATCCTGTTTTTGAGCCGGCTGATTCCCCGCAAGGGAGCCGACATTCTGATCGAGGCCTTCGCGAAGACATGCCCGGAATCGGGGTACCTGGCGATCGCTGGTCCCGAGGGCGAAACAGGATACCGCGCCTATCTGGAGAAGCGGGCCAGGGAGTCGGGCGTGGAGGCTCGCGTGCTATTTACGGGCGCTTTGTATGACGAGCAAAAGAAAGCCGCGCTTGCCGACGCCGACATTTTTGCCTTACCCTCGCGTTACGAAAACTTCGGGAACGCCGTGGCGGAGGCTGTGGCCTCGGGCGTTCCGGTGATCGTGACGAATTCCTGCGGCATTCACTCCCTGGTGCGTGGCCGGGCGGGTCTCGTAATTGCGCCCGATAAGCAAGATTTGGCTGACGCGCTTAACCGGTTAATTTATGATGAGGGGCTTTACCGGAGGCTGAAAGCAGGCTGCCTTGGCGTTATCGGCGAGCTTAGCTGGGACAAGCTGACCGAGCAGATGGAAGGCTACTACGCCGAAGCCGTGATTCCTGTTGCAAGCGCCAGGTGAATTTGCACCAAACGTTTCAGATGGTTGGAGCGTCTCGATGGGCGCCGATGCGAAATAAAAGCAGGACGCTAGCCATAGTTTCGAGTAGCCCTTCGGGCCTCCGCGAACACACGGTAGAACGAGGGCGTCCGGAGGAGCGCGGCGACCGGCGCGCCCTTTTTCGGACATTGTGGCTCTCCATAAACGTGCTCTTGCTGCTCGCCGTTGTTGCCGCGGCCTATTCCGTTCTCTGGGAATATTCAACGCAGAGGTACGTGAAGGGATTTTCAGACGCCGTCATTCCGGCTTCTGGCACGCCTGAGGAAAAGATTGAGGCCATTTTGCGCTGGATGTCGAATGGCCCTTCGCGAAGAGAGACCGCACCGAACGGATCCCTCCGCGATCCCACCGAAACCCTCAACTATGCATCGTTGCTCAAGGTGTGCGGAACTGCCACAAACGCCTTCATAAACTTGGCCGACAGCGCCGGGCTGCCGTCCCGGCGGCTGCTCTTGCTCGATGCGAGCCGCTCGACGATGCACGTCGTCGCTGAAGTTCACGTCGATGGGCGCTGGATCGTGGTCGACCCGGCGTTTCGGACCATTCTTCGAGATTCAGCCGGAAGGACCGTGACCCGGAAACAGTTGGGAGACCGCTCGACATTTCTCGTCGCCACCGGCGGAATCCCCGATTACGACCCAACCTACACCTACGATCGCACCGTGCACATCCGCTTGGCGAAGCTGGGTGGCCTGGGTCGAGATCTTCGTTCCATTTTCAATCGGGTGGCACCGGGGTGGGAGGATTCGATGACGGCGAGCTTGGTGCTCGAGCGCGAGTCTCTCGCCACGATGATTGTGGCCATTTCCGCGGTGATGATCCTGCTGCTGTTCCGCACTTCGTTGGGCTGGTATGGAACGCACCGCCTCCGAATGCGCCGGCCTCACCTCCATGAAAGAGTGCTGCGCGCATGCAGCGCTTTCCGCGATTCGAGCACGACGTCCTGATTGGCGCACTGCCGAAGATCGCGGTCGGCTCACTCGGCGTAGCGAACCTCGAACGACGCAGTTTCTTGAGCTTTCAACGCGGGCAGAACGATTCGGTGGTGGTCTGGCAAAAGCCGCGCGCCGCCGTCGACCGTCGCGATCGGCCGCTGAAATTCCAGGGTTGCGCCGTTCACGGGCTCGGTGGCGGCTACTACGATGCTCGCCTCACTCGGCCCGGAACCCGGATGAACGCTCCAACGCAGTCCCTCGAGACCACGCCAGAATTCCGCATAGCCTTGCAGGTCCGTCGCTGTGACGTCCGGCGGCAGCTCGCGCAGCAGCATCTGCTCGGCAGCCAGTTTTACGTGAGCCTCGTTTGAGTGAATCAGGATCACGTTGATCGCCTGATTCTCGGCGTTGGCGCGGATCACATCGAGCGCGCGATCGATGCGCTGGGGCAGAGCCGGCTTCTCCTCGTCTTCGAATGTGACGGGGAATTCGTAAAGGCCGCTGTCTTCGTCGAAATCCAGTCCGAGCGGCAGCGCGTAGGGGAAATGCGTCAGCACGTCATCGGCGGTGAAGGATGAATCGAAGAGGTAGCCCGTCCGCGCGAGCGCCTCGGGCAAGGACGGCGGCACGCGGAGATGCCCCGCGCGAAAAAATATCGTGTGTTGGCCCGGCACGTTGCCATCCAGCAATTCCTTGCTTACGCGCACCTCGCCGAAGACCGTCGCGCCGGTCGCGCTCTCGAAGCCCGTGCCGCGCGGCTGGTAAACCGGAAACCTTTCCGTGCCGTCGCCCAGCTCGAAATGGTTGAATGCGCGTGAATGGATGATGGAATGCGATCCTACCGTGAAGCCGAGGGCCTCGATCCGCTGCAGATCGGCGAGATCCTTGCCGAAAAAGAAAGACACGCTGTTTGCGTCGCTGACGTATTTCGTTTGAATGAAAAAAGTGCTGCGAGTGTGCTCGGCGGTTTCCATCCGGGCAAAGTCGAGCATTGGGTCAAATGAGTTCTCCCAATCCACATCATGCGAAAGCAGCAAAACCGAGTCCTGGCCGTCCGGTATCGACGCGAGGCGCACCCCGTCGGGCGTATTCGATTCGTACCACGCGCGCAAAAGCAGCATCCAGACGTCCGCGCCGGGCTCGAACGTATTCACGTAGTGGCGCTCGGCGTCGTAGTCGCGATTCACTTGATTGCGCAACACCGCTTCGTGATAGCTGATTCCGCAGAGGTATGTCGATCCCTTGCCGGTGGCTTTGCGTAGCAGCGCAGCCGTTCCATCCTCATAGCGCGCAAGCACCTTTGCGTTGGCATCCGGCGTGTAGCCGTTGGTCCAGAAAATGTCGGTGTACTTCGTATTCCCCAGCGGCACGCTTTGTTCTTCCGGGCGGTTGAGGTAGCGCAGGATCGCGTCGCTATTCGCTGCGAAGTCGACGCGATACCGGCGACGTGACGCGACGGAATCGTGAAAACCGAAGAGTGGTTTCAGCGCTCCCGCCAGCACATCGACCGCGAAAATGCTTCCGCCATCCCGCACGTGCCGAGTAATCGCCTGAATCTCTGCGTCGGTGAAAGTCTTCGGGTCCACATTCGGGTAGATGATGACGAGCTTGTGTCGCAGGGCTTGATCCAGGTCATGGGTGACGAAGAACGGTATGCCCATTTCGCGCAGGGAGTGAATCATGGCAAGCAGGTTTTCGTCCTGGCTCGACCAGTAGAGAGCCACCTGCATCGGAAATGATTCCGGGTAGGCAGCCACAGGGTCCTCCAAATGATGTGTGAGCGGGTAAACCGGCACGTCGGCCACGTGAAGGCGTGAAATCATGCTCTCGGCGCTTTGGCCCGAAACCCCCAAAGCGGCGCCAAGAAGGACTGTCGAAAGAGCGACCGCGCGTTTTGCAAGTCTCATCGAGAATCGTAGTATCTCCCGATCGACCACGGATCGGATAACTAATTCTATAAGATGTATCATTGTGATACATAGCCGTCGGGGATTGATACACCCCGCAGCCCACACTTGGTCGGGAAAGGCGGAGACCCTCCACAACAAGCACATAAGGGAGAACTTGCGCGGACCCCATTCCACGCCGCCCGCCATCATTTGGTGCGCCTCGTGCAGTAGCTACGTTGGGCATGGGCCAAAAGGCCCCTGCAGGTTTGCCCGGGGGCGTCTCTGTTCCGGAAAGGCACAGTCGAAAAATACCTGCTTGCTGCCGGCCTGATAGCGGCCTTCGGCATTAGTGCGCCTCGACTCTCTGCGCAGGATTCGCCTGCGGATTGGCAGGCGGAAGTCCGCCAGGAAGTCACGGCGCATCGCTGGGACACAGCTCTCCACACAATCGATCTGCAGATCGCGCAATATCCCCAAGACATGGACATTCGCGCCTGGCACGCGCGCGTACTAGCGTGGGCCGGGCGGTTGCCCGAGGCGGAAAAGGAATTCGACGTCATCATCCAAACTGTCCCCAACGATCCCGACAACTGGATGACGCTAGGGAACGTGTACCTGCAGGAGGGCCGGACGGCGGAGGCGCTTCGCGCCACGACGCGAGCGGTCGAAATCGACCCGAGCCGCGCTGACCTCCACGAGGCCCGCGGCCAAGTGCTTCGTGCAATGGGCGACCTGCGGGAAGCGCGCCTGGAGTTTCAACGCGCCGCCGATCTGGATCCCAACGACACCGACGCGCGCGCCGAACTGGCATCGCTGCGAGGCGATGCGAAACACGAGCTGCGTATTGGCAACGACGATGACCTCTTCAACTTCACCTCGGGAAATCAGGGCGAATGGATCAGCCTGGTTTCCCGCTGGTCGCCGCACTGGACGACGAGCGCGGCCGGCAACTTTTACCAGATCGCAGGCACCCCGGCGGGCAAGTTCGTGGGCAGCGTCACGGGAAGCATGCCGCACTGGGGCGCGCTAACCGTCGGCGGAGCTACCGGGCACGACAACACGGTGATCCCCGAAAGCGAGGCTTTTTTCGAAGGCGATCATGGATGGCGCATCAGCGAAAGCGGCGTCGTTCGCGGCGTTGAAGTCACGTATGGGCAGCACTGGTATTGGTATTCGACAGCCCGCATCTTGACGCTAAACGAAAACACGCTCGTCTATCTTCCGAAGGACTGGCTATGGTCGCTCGGCCTCATCGGGGCGCGCAGCCATTTCACGGGAACCGGCGTGGATTGGAAACCTTCGGGGCTGAGCAAGCTCGCGTTTCCGATTCGAAGCTGGGGCGACCGGCGGCTCAGCGGAAACGTGTTCTTCGCGGTGGGCACCGAGGATTTCGCTCTGGTTAACGAAATTGGAAGCTTTTCTTCGCAGACGTACGGAGGCGGACTGCGCTTTCAGATCACCGCGCGCCAGGATGTCACCGGGTACGCCGCCTTTCAGCAGCGAACGCAGGATCGCACGGACACCAGCTTTGGATGGAGCTATGGAATCCGCTTTTAGCAAACTCTGGGAACTCGGGCCGGCGGCCTTCGTCGTGAAGGTGATCGTCGCGGCTGTGATCGCCGACGCGCTGCTGCTCGGATTCATCCTCTTGCGCAGGACGTACCGCAGGCGCTACTTCGCGAAACGCGATCGCCGCGTCTACGAGTTCCGCCAGAAATGGGACCAGCTAATTTCGGGCGAGATTCCGTACGACGCCTGGCGGCTCGACAACTTCGACCGCCAGATCGTCGAAGATATCGTGCTCGACGCCTTTGAAGCTGCCGGACCGGCGGAATCAGCCCGCCTGTTGCGCTTCATGCGCACGACAGGTTTGATCGAGAAGCGCATCTTCGAAGCGCGCAAGCATCGCGGCTGGCAGCGGATGGCCGCCCTGGTCGCTTTGGGACGTACCCGTGCGCCGGAGGGCGTCCCTGCGCTGGCCGAGGGTCTTCGCGACTCGCATCAGGAAACGCGGCACGCGGCGCTGCGCGGCCTAGCGCGCACCGCTTCGCCCGAGGCGGCCGAGGAAATTCTCACCTGGGTAAGCGAGCGCGGCTTGCAGGCGCCCGCACTGCTGATTCAAAACGCGCTGATCAATTGCTGCCGCGAGTCGCCCAGAATGCTGGTGCCCTACCTGCAGCATGCCAACCGGGAAGTCCGCGAGATGCTGGCGCGCGTGTTGGGCGAGATTCCCGTGAATTCGATTGAAGGTGCGCTGATCGCGCTGGCGGAGGATGAGTTGCCGGAATTGCGCGCGGCGGCGGCTCGCGCGCTTTCGAATGCGGACCACGTGCAGGCCGTGGAAGCGCTTTCGGAACTGGCGCGGGATTCGGTCTGGTTCGTACGCCTGCGCGCTGTCGTCGCGCTGGGCAAAATCTACGACCCGAAGGCCATCCGGCCGCTTTTGAGTGCGTTGACCGATTCGAACCGTCTGGTGCGCATGCGGGCCGCGGAGGGTCTGGTCGATCGCAAATCCGAGATGGTGGCGATTTTCGCGGAGGCCGTCGCAGCGAAAGACCGCTATGGCCTATACGCATATTTCGCGGCGCTCGAAAATGCCGGCATGAGGAAACAGCTCGAAACAGACCTGCAAGCGCGGGTGGCGCAGGGCGATTCGAATGCCGCAAGCTTGCTGGCCACGCTGGCGGCGGGTGAATTGACGCACGTTCACAACGTCGAGCCGCCGCTCGCGCCCCAGCCCGCGGCGATGGCCCGGAAATGATCTATTTTCTCGACGTCGCGAATCACACGCTGTTTGTCTACTACCTCGTTTGCAATCTTTTCTATCTCACTACGCTGCTGATCGCCCTGAAGACGAGCGCCGCGCATCAGCGGAAGCTGAAATCGTTTCGCCTCGAGTGGTTCAAGGAATCGCCTCTCGTGCCGCCCATCACGCTGCTGGCGCCGGCGCACAACGAGGAGAAATCGATTCGGGTGTCGGTGCGAAATATGCTGACGCTGGACTATCCCGAGCTCGAGGTGATCGTCATCAACGACGGCTCCGCCGACAGCACACTCGATCAGATGATCGACGAATTCAAGCTCACGCTCGTGCGGGCGGTCTACGTGCCACAAGTGCCCTGCGCTCCTGTGCGCGCGCTCTATCGCAGCGCCGTCGATCCGCGGCTGCTCGTGATCGACAAGGAATCGATCGGCAGCAAGGCGGATGCGGTGAATGCCGGCCTGAACGCGGCCACATCGCCCTACGTCTGCGTGGTGGATGCGGATTCGATCCTCGAGCGCGATGCCCTGCTCCGCATCATGGTGCCGGTGCTCAACGATCCGGTGGGCGTGGTCGGCGTCGGCGGCATCGTGCGCGTGCTCAATGGATCGGAGATCACGGCGGGGCGCTTGAGCCGCGTTCGTCTCCCGAAAAAGGGCTTCGAGGTGATTCAAGTAGTCGAATACCTGCGAGCTTTTCTGATCGGCCGTGAAGCCTGGGCGCAGGCCAACATGCTGACGATCATCTCCGGCGCCTTCGGATTGTTTCGCACCGACCTCGTCCGCGCGGTTGATGGCTTTCGCGCGGGTGCGATTGGCGAGGATTTCGATCTGGTGGCGCGGATGCACCGCCACATGCTCGATCGCAAGCTTCCCTACCGGATTACGTTTGTTCCCGATCCCGTGTGCTGGACGGAAGTGCCCTCGGACCTGAAATCGCTCGGTCGGCAGCGTGCGCGTTGGCAGAAAGGGCTGATCGACGTGCTGCTGAAAAATCGCGATATGCTCTTTCGCCGCCGCTACGGCCGGATCGGTTGGATCGCCATCCCCTATCTTTGGGTATTCGAGTTTTTTGCGCCGATCATTGAGATCGGAGGCATTTTCACCATCTTGCTGGCCGCGTTCCTGGGCGTCTTGAACGAGAAATTCTGCATCGAGTTTCTGATTTACGGCTACATGTTCGCGACCATGATTTCGATCGGTTCGGTGCTGCAGGAAGAGGTCACCTACAAGCGCTACAACGATTGGCAGGATGTGCTGCGCCTCGTGAGCTACTGTTTTTTCGAGCATTTTCCCTACCGCCAGCTGCACATGTTCTGGCGGCTTCAGGGGCTATGGCAGTTCGCGCGAGGCGACCTCACCTGGAAGCCGCTGAAGAGGCAGGGCCTCGAGTCCGCTCCGAAGGCTGGCTAGCGATCGGCAGCGGGGTGGCCGCGGAGATTTGCAGGTTGTGCTATTGACAGCAACGCGAAGAATTCCTACTCTGGCGGACGGGTATGCGCTAGACTTTCGGGCTGAGGCCGCTCAAGAATTATCGATCGAGCCGGAGCGGTGATCAGCCAGCGACTGCGGCCCAGGCAGCCGCCGACCCGGGACGATCGATATAACCTGCGTATTACGGAGGCATGAGGCGTGCGAAACCCCCTTCTTTCGCGCGGTGCTTTGATCTTCTCCGCGGTCTGCATCATCTGCCTGTGTGTGGCCCTGCCGAGCCGGGAACAGGGAGCTCGCACACAGCGCGTGTCGATCCTCACCGACTGGACGACCCACCACGTGCTGTATCCGATGTACGGGACCCCGGACCGCATGGCGGTTGCGCAGCGCGATCCGCGCGCCGCGTTTAGCTGGTATCGATATAGCTCGAAAGCCCCGCATTTCAATGATCCGCGCTGGCGCGATCCGCGTTTGCCGCGCAGAAATTCCCGCGGTTTTGAGCGCGACTGGAGCATCAATTTGGGGCTTGGGGGAGTCGCGGCGAACATGTTCCCCGCGAAGTTCACATTCGATATTACGGCCGCACCGAGCTGCACGAATGACTATGTTGTCTATCCCCTGAATGTAGGCGGGAGCGCGACGCAGGCAAATCTCGTGGCCTTCAACAATCTGTACAGCGGAACTGGAGCAGGCGGTACCGGGTATTGCAACGTTGGCGCGGTGACGAACCCGGGTCGTTTATCGGCAGCTGACGACGACGGAACGGATGCGACTGTGCTTTGGTCGTACAACGTGAGCGCCATCGGTGGCGCGGTCACAACATCCCCGGTGATTTCGTGGGACCAGGCAGGCGCATCTCCGTCCGTATTGGGGACAAAGATCGCTTTCGTCGAGTCCGCGCCCGGGGAAGACGCGCACTTTCATGTTCTGGCCTTTAAGGCAGGGGACGGGCAAGACACGACGGATGCCGACGGTCTTCAGAACACCATGAAACCCGTGCAGATCACGTCTTTTGTTACTGGTGATCCGGCGGCAGGAAGCGGGACGGCGACGGATTTGGATCTGAGCGGAGAATCAGGCGGACCCGACACGATTTCCTCGCCCTTTGTGGATTACGCGCATGACTACGCATACGTCGGGAATGATGCGGGTGACCTATACCGCATCAAAGACGTGTTTTGCCCTTCGTTCAATACCGATGCGGGCTGCAAGTCGGGGGCAGGGCCGACGCTGGATACGACGTGGGGCTCGGGCCACGGCTATGTAATCGTGGGTGGCAATTGCGGACAGCTAAGCGGCGCCGTGGAGGATTACGCGACTGGCCGGGTATTCGTCGGTTGCTCCGATGGAAGGGTTTACGCCTTTACGTCGACTGGCGCAAAAACGACTTCGCCAACCAACTTTCTCGGATTGGGCTCCGGCGTGAGCAACAACCCTGCCAACGGCGGGGTGATAGTGCCTCCGATCGTCGACAGTTCCAACGGTCTCGTCTACGCTGTGGCCGGAACGAACGATGCAAGCCCAGTACTATTGCAAGCCAGTACGACTACCTTTACCAGCGCCACACTGAAGATCGTGCCGCTGGGTTTGGCTCCGACTTCTTCGCCGCAAAACCTGAGCCTTCCGGCATTCAACAACTATTATTTTGCGAGTTCCTCTTCGACCAATTGGGCGATTCTTTCGTGCGGCTACGATTCGACAGGGACGCTGACGATGCTCTATGACGTAGGATTCAACAGCTCCCGCGTGATGAACACGACCACGCCCGGAGCCTCAGCGCAACATGAACTGGCTTCTGACGTGGAGGGATGTTCGCCCCTGATCAATTTCGAGAACGCCAACGTGGGTCCGCCGTTTCCACCTACCGACTGGCTGTTTGCAGGGCTTTCTGGCGGGAACATCTTCAATTTCAATCTGAACGGCACCACCGGCTCCGCCTTCTTAGGCGGCTTCACGAATATCGACATGTACACCGTAGCTGGAGGGCCGAGCGGCATGATCCCGGACAATGAGAGCACGGACCCACAGGCCTCCAGCATCTATTTCTCGAACCAGAGCACACAAGCGTGCGGAACTAACGGCACGGGTTATTGCGCTATTAAATTGACCCAAGCGGGGTTAGATTAGTCTCATGAGCGATCAACAGGGGCATGCCGCGGCAACGGGAAAAGCGACCGATCCATCCGTCAAGACGAAGAAGCCTTATACCAAACCTTCCTTCCGCGAGGAGCGAGCCTTTGAAACGATGGCCTTGACGTGCGGCAAACTCGCGACGCAGGGCCAGTGCGTAACGAACCCAAAGAACTCCTAACCCCAGCATTCGCCATGAGCGAACAGGCCAACCACCGGCACGAAGAAATCGTCGTGAACCTCGCAGGGGAGATTCTGCGGTCCTTCGGCGAAATTCGGTCCGTGGTGCGCGGTGCCAGCATGATTCCCACCATCTTTCCTGGCGACGTTGTCGTCGTTCACCGCGAGGAGGCCCGCACCGCGCGTCCCGGCGACGTGATGCTTTTCTTCCGGGAAGGCTTTTTCTGCGCGCATCGTCTGATGGATAAGGCGCAAGAGGGCGGGTCCATTCGGCTAATCGCGCGCGGCGACGCTCTCGGCAAAGACGATCCTCCTTTCGCCGAGAAGGAATTGCTCGGGCGCGTGACGGCGGTAATCCGTCGCGGGAGGCGCATCGAGCTCGACGAGACGCATGTCGCTCCGACTCACCGCTTCCTTCGATGGATCGTGCAGCGCCACGGCGGAAGCGTGAAATGGCTGCTGCGATGGCGCTCGCTGTGCGCGCGACTTCAGTTTGAACCGCAAAGGGCCGCGTAATGGCCGCGAGTGTCTCTCCTTCACGAGTTTTCAGCAGGCCGCCCATCGAGCAATCCGGCGCCGCGGTCGAAATCGGCGGCATCCCGATTTTCCTGCAGACCGCCGACGCCGACTTCCGCCGCCTGATTGAGGATCGCTACGCGGGATTTATAAATCCTTCCGCAAAGCCGTCGTGCTGGCTGGCGGTTCACCTCGAGCCGCCGAGCGGCCGCACCGCGGAGGACGTGCAGGTTTCAAGAAACGGCTCCGTGTGGCGCATCGAGCGCGGCGACTTTTGCGCGGAATTCGACGCCCGCTCGCGCCGCGGCTGGGTTCGTCAGTCGCCCAATCCCTATTCGCTCGATGGGCTGATGCGCATCATTCACTCGCTCGTCTTGGCTGAGGAAGGCGGCTTCCTGGTGCACGCCGCCAGCGGCGTGCGGAACGGCCGCGCGTTCGTCTTTGCCGGCGTGTCGGGAGCCGGCAAAACCACGTTATCGCGGCTTGCGCCTCCCGATGCGACGTTACTCACCGATGAGATTTCCTACGTCCGGAGGACCGGGAACGGTTACCATGCTTATGGCACTCCCTTCGCAGGCGAGCTGGCCCGGCTGGGAACGAATCTGGAGGCCCCGCTTGAGGCGCTCTATTTCCTCGAAAAGGGACCGGACAATCGGATAGTGCCGGTGGGCGATTCCGATGCGGCGCATGCCCTCATTCGCAATATTCTGTTCTTCGCGCACGATCCGGAGCTGGTGAAGCGCGTATTTGAGGCGGCAATCGAATTTGTTTCGCGCGTTCCGGTGGCGCGATTCGTTTTCACCCCCGATGAAAGGGCTTGGGAACTGATCCGATGAACGAGAAATACATCGCACGGTCGAAGGCGGTCGCCGCGCGTGCCTTGGGCGGTGAAATGATGATCATGTCGGCGGCCGACTCGACGCTCTTCAGCCTGAGCGATGTGGCGACGGTGATCTGGGAAGCCGCCGACGGTTGCACTCCCCTTTCCGAAATTGTGGACAAGCACGTTTGCGCCGAATTCGATGTGCCGGCCGACGTCGCCTATCGGGACGCGCAACAGTTGGTCGAAGACCTCGCGGTTCGCGGGATTCTGTCGATTTCGAGCCAGCCCGTCGCTGAAACCGAGCGGCCCGCCCCGGAGGCGCCATGAGCCTGATGCAAGCGCTCAACGACAAGGCTCTCGGTTTAGGCGTGCCTTTGAGCGCGCACCTGGACGTCACCTACCGGTGCAACGAGCGCTGCGAGCACTGCTACCTCGACCACGACGATCATGGCGAGATGACGACCGCCGAGATCAAGGATCTTCTCCATCAACTCGCGGATGCCGGGGCTTTTTTCCTCACACTCAGTGGCGGCGAGGTGCTGATGCGCCGCGATGCCTTTGAGATCATCGAGTATGCGCGCTCTCTGATGTTCAACGTGAAGCTGAAAACCAACGCCGTAATGATCCGGGAAAAAGAGGCGCAGCGGCTTCGCGCGCTCGGCGTCGAGCAGGTGCAGATCAGCGTGTATTCGCACCGGCCCGAAGTGCACGACGCGATTACGAAATTGCCGGGTTCGCTCAAGAGAACGATGGCGGCTGTCCGCTTGCTCAGGGCGCAGGGCCTGCGAGTGAATATGGCCAACGTCCTGATGCGAAGTAATCGCGCTGATACCGAAGGCGTCCAGGCGCTTGCCAGGGAACTCGGCGCGCATTACACGCTCGATCCCACGATTACGCCGATGATGGACGGAAACACTTCCGTGCTCCGCCACCGCGTGGATTCAAGCGAACTCTCGAGCTACTTCCACAACCCCGACCTGGTGGGCGACGTAGAAAGCTTCTGCGCTCCCCCGACTCCTGTGGACGCTGACGTCCTCGAAGGTTTGCCTTGCAGCGCGGGACACACCTCCTGCTACATCTCGCCCTACGGCGACGTCTATCCGTGCGTGCAATTCCCTCTAATGTGCGGAAATGTTCGGCGGGAGAAGTTCCTCGATATCTGGCAGCACTCGCCCCAACTCAACGAGGTCCGCGCGATTCGACTGAAGCATCTGACTACCTGTTCCGGCTGCACGCACGCGGGCAGCTGTACGCGTTGCCCGGGCCTCGCGTACATGGAAGGGAATATGCGCGGCCCTTCTTCGGCGGATTGCGAGAAGTCGTTCGTGCGGACGGGAATTGTTACTGCAGGAATGATGGCCAGAGAAGCGCGGCCGGCCCGGGCCTCAGGCCTGGTCCAGATCCAGCTGTGAATCAGCTGGCGGCCTGACCATCCTGAAGCCCTGCCTACCGCAGTTATTTAGCGCGCCGGTTGAAGCGCGAAACGATCCGACACGAGCCGCTTGCCTGCGAAGCCCATGAGCGCAAGCAAACCGATTCCCAGCATCATGAGCGAGGATGGCTCGGGAGTCGGCACTCCGGCCTGAGGGGTCAGGTCGATCGTGAATGTGCCATCTACGGGCAATCCCGCCAGGTTGATGAATATCGAGGAACCAGCGATCGTGATGTCGGTATCCGTCAACCCAATGGTATTGTCCACGATGGTGAAGCCCCCCAGCGGATCGCCGCTTCCGAAGTTCAGATCGGTGAACTCGAAGCCATCAGTTGTTCCCGGGTAGGGAGGATTACCAATGCCCGGATAATCAGAAACCGAGTAAGTAATCGAAGGATCCGGAGAATTGCTTACGCTGAACGTCTCGGTTCCCAGAACGGTAAAGCCATCCGAGTAGCCAGCGCAGATCGGCGATGTCTCCGACGTGCTCGAGCACGTCAGCGTGGAGCCCACCGCGATCGTATCCGAAGCAATGGTCGTCCCGCCATAAAGCCAGCTGATTCCGGTAGTGCCCGTCAAATCATCCGCGCGGGTGATCCCAGGGGAAAGCATCAGCCCGCAGAACACCGCCACAGCTGCGATCAAACAGCTACGACAATTTTTCATAAGTTCCCTCTTGCTGCGCCACTTTGCGCGCCGACCCCAGGCAAAACGGCGCACCCTAAACTCGTGCATCTTCTCGCACGTAATGTGCCAAAACGGGCCAGTGCAGTATGCAGTATAACACCCTGTTAATGGGACATTTACAATATCCCCGAAAGGGGCCGTCCTCCCGCGATATGAGAAAACGGAGTTTCCCTGCCTATCAAGGTCAAAGAAATTCCGATTGCGCGGATCGATCTGCATAGCGCGTACCAGTACCACCGCTGTTGCATTGTCCGCCCATTTTCCGCCCGACGTCCGGTGGCGCGGTTGCGGGAGCCGAAGGACTGTTCTATCGTTCTCCGCGAGGCTTCTTCCGGTGCGCTCACGATTTGCCGTGCCTTTTCTCCTTCTCGCTGCTCTGATCGCGGGGCCGAACGCCTCAGCCCGGCCTCAGGGTGCCTCGGCCGAAAGTGGAGTCGCGCAGCTCCGGCTGGCGCACCTGCGCCATGGCATCAACTTGAGCAAGTGGTTCGCTGGATCGGCCGATCCGTCCACGTATACGCAACAGCATTTCGAGACCGCGATCACGCCTCAGGACATCGCTCTGATTCGCGCGATGGGGTTCGATTATGTCCGCCTGAGTGTCGATCCGCGCCCGATGTTTCACGAAGAGCAATCCGATCAGGTCGCGGGCGATTACCTGGCGCAGCTCGACGCCGCCATCAAAATGCTTCTCGATCAGGATTTGGCTGTCGATGTGAACATCTATGCCGCTCCGGATTTCAAGCAGCGGCTGGCGACGGATGATGAGTTCGTCGAGGAGTTCGCCGGCTTCTGGCGTGCGCTCGCGCAGCATTGGGCGCCGCTCGATCCCGATCGCGTCTTCTTCGAGATTCTCAACGAGCCCGGCGGCAACGACAGTTATCGCTGGTACGGCGTCGAGGCTAAGCTCGCGACGACGATCCGGGAAGGCGCCCCTCGCCAGACGATCGTCGCAACGGGCGCGCACTGGTCGGACGACGATGATCTCGTGTTTCTCGAGCCGCTGCGCGATCCGAACGTGATCTACGCGTTCCATTTCTACGAGCCGCACGTCTTCACGCACCAGGGGGCCACGTGGTCCGCGAACTATTGGCACTTGCTGAAAGGCGTGCCGTACCCTTCGAATCCCGAGAATGTTCAGGCGGTGATGGCGCAGCTGCCAGATCCGGTGCACAGGCTGGCTCTCGAGCGTTACGGAATGGACCGTTGGGGCGCGGCGCGCATCGATGGAGAAATCTCGCAGGTCGCCGCGTGGGCGAGCCGCTGGAACGTCCCCGTGATCTGCAACGAGTTCGGCGTATATCGCAAGGACGCCGATCCCGGCGACCGCGCAGCCTGGATCTCGGATGTGCGGAAGTCGCTCGAAAAGCATGGCATCGGCTGGGCGATGTGGGATTACGACGGCGGCTTCGACGTGGTGAATCAACAGGGCGGCAAGGCCGTGCCGGACGCGGCCACGATCCGCGCGCTGGGTCTTACCCTGCCCCCTTCCTCGCACTAGGCCCGCTTCCCCGCCGCACCGGCCAATCCTTCGGCTATACTGCAATTCGCGCGATTTTCGAAGTGAATTTGGCAAACGGTGAATCGTTAGCATGTGCGGAATTTGTGGCGTCATCGGAATCCGATCGCGAGATGCGGGCGAGGCTGCCACTCGCCGCATGATGGCGGCCATGATTCACCGCGGCCCGGATGAGGAAGGGATTCTCGTTGCGCCGCCGGTGACCGCGGGAATGCGGCGGCTCAGCATCATCGATCTTTCAGGTGGCAGCCAGCCCGTTTGGAACGAAACCGAAACGATCGCGGTGGTCTATAACGGCGAAATCTACAATTTCGCGGCCTTGCGCAAAGAACTCGAGGCGCTGGGCCACCGTTTCCGCACTCATTCCGATACCGAGACGATCGTTCACGCCTATGAAGCTTGGGGCGAGCGCTCGGTCGAACGCCTGCTCGGCATGTTCGCCTTTGCGATTATCGAGGTGCCCAGCGGCCGCGGCGGGCATGCGGCGCGCGTGTTTCTGGCGCGCGATCGCCTGGGCATCAAGCCGCTCTATTACGCGCGCTTGGATGGCGCTCTCTTTTTCGCCTCTGAGGTCCGCGCGCTCCTTGCGAGCGGCTGTGTTCCGGCGCAGCTCTCGCCGCAGGCGTTATCCGCGTATCTGCTGTTCGGCGCAGTCAGTGAGCCGCTCACGCTCATCGACGGCATTTCTTCGCTTCCGCCCGGCCATACGATGAGCATCGAGACGAGCGGTTCCATCGCCGATCCTGTGCCGAGGCCTTACTGGGATTTCAGCAGTGGGCTCCGAAACGCAGCCGCCGCGAACGCCGGCTCGAACGCACAATCGCTGAAGCCCGCTCAGCGCGTTCGATCGCTTTTGGAAGATGCAGTCGCGAGCCATCTCGTGGCCGACGTGCCCGTGGGCGTGTTTCTCAGCAGCGGTCTCGATTCCACGGCGATTGCCGCCATCGCGAGCCGCTTACAGCGCGGAATCCACACCTTCACGGTCGCATTTCCCGACGTGGAATTCAGCGAAGCAGCGAAAGCCCGCCACACAGCCGAGCGCCTTGGAACCGAACACCGCGAGCTGACGCTTTCGGGCGAGGAAATGGTGGCCCGGCTCGATGAAGCCGTTGCCTCCTTCGATCAGCCGAGTGCGGATGGCATCAACACCTATTTCGTCTCCTGGGCCGCGCGACAAGCTGGGCTGAAAGTGGCGCTTTCGGGTCTCGGCAGCGACGAGATATTCGGTGGCTACACGTCGTTCCACGCCACATCGACGGCCGCGCGCATGGCCGCGCTCGGGCGATGCTTTCCCAGGCCGCTGCGCGCGCCATTCGCCGCCGCGATCGCCTCCGTTGGCAGCGCCGCTGCTTCGCCCGACGCGCTGCGGAAAGCCTGTGCCGCATTTCTCGATCCGGGCGAGTTCCCGCACCCGTACTTTTTCACGCGGTTGCTTTTCACGCCGCGAATCATTGCATCCGCCATGAAAGGCAGTGATCGCGCACAGGGCGGCGGGCCGTCGCAACGATGGCTGGCCGATGTGGCAGGGGAAGTGCGGCAAGCAGACTCCTTTACGGCCGTATCGTGGCTCGAGTTGCGCTCGTATCTGGCGAATATTCTGCTGCGCGACACGGACGCCATGAGCATGCGGCATTCGCTCGAGGTGCGCGTTCCGTTCCTGCATTCGCCGCTCGTTGAATACCTGCTTTCATTGCCCGAATCGGCGAAGCGTGATGGATCGCGCCCCAAATCGCTGCTGGTAGCGGCGCTTGGCGATCTCTTGCCCGAGGAGATCGTGGCGCAGAGAAAGCGTACATTCACTTTTCCCTGGGAGAATTGGCTGCGCGGACCGCTCGGCGAGCGAGTAGCGGCCGGCCTGGCGGACTGGTCGCCCGCCCTCGAGCCGCAGCTTGATCGAGACTTTGCGCTCGCGATGTGGCAGGATTTTATGCGCGGTCGCACGTCATGGTCTCGCCCCTGGAGCCTGTACGTGTTGAACGAATGGGCGAAGAAGAATCTAAGCGGAGCGTCCGAGGCGAGTCCGGATGGCCGCAAAGCTGTCGCGATTTCGACGCGGTAAGCATCTAAGGGGCTCAGAGCGAACCCGGGTCACGGCGGGGGCTTTCAATCCGATGGTCATCCTTGGGATCAATGCGTATCACGCGAATGCCGCCGCTGCGATTGTGGTGGATGGCCGGCTCGTCGCCGCCGTTGAAGAAGAGCGGCTGAACCGCGTGAAATATGCGGCGGGCCTGCCCTCGCAAGCGATTCAATTTTGCCTCGATCGCGTCGGCGTGAAGCTCGCCGAAGTCGATCACATTGCCGTGCCGCGCGATCCGTGGGCGCGCCTGGGGACGAAACTCCGTTTCGCGATCCGCATGCCGAAGTTTGCCCTCGATCGAGTCCGCGTGATGAGGCGCTTTGCCGGCATTCGCGAAGACCTCGCTTCTGCCTTTCATATCGCGCCCGATGCAATCCGCGGCCAGTTTCATCGCATCGAGCATCACACCGCGCACCTCGCCAGCACGTTCTTCGTTTCGCCGTTCGACCGCGCGGCCGTGCTCTCCGCCGATGGCCTTGGCGATTTCGCCAGTTCCATGAGCGCTGTCGGCGAAGGGCCGAAGATGCGCGTGCTCGGCGAAGTCGCGTTCCCGCACTCGCTGGGGATGTACTACACCGCGCTCACGCAGTACGTCGGCTTCTGGAAATTCGGCGACGAATACAAGGTGATGGGCCTTGCCGCATATGGCCAGCCGGAATTTCTCGAGGAATTTCGCCGCATCGTGTGGTCCGATGGGCCGCTTTCCTTCCGCCTCGGCCTCGAATATTTCACGCATCAGAATCAAGGCGCGGAAATGACTTGGCGCGACGCTGCGAGCACGCCGGTGCTCGGCCGTCTTTTCTCGAATTATCTCGAGCAGCGTCTCGGCCCCGCGCGAAAGGCCGGCGAGCCTCTCACGCAGCGCCACTACAATCTCGCGGCCAGCATGCAGGCGGCTCTCGAGGAAGTTCTCGTTGCCTACTGGAATGGCCTGGCGAAGCAGAGCGGTCAAAAGGCCCTTTGCCTCGCGGGCGGCGTGGCCTTCAATTGCGTGGCCAATGGCCGGATCTTCGATACAACGCCTTTCGAGAAAGTGTGGGTTCAGCCGGCCGCAGGTGATGCGGGCCTGTCCGTGGGCGCGGCCTTCGCCGTGCACCACCAGATTCTCGGCCGCCCGCGCGAATTCGTGATGGAGCACGCCTACTGGGGGCCGCAGTTTTCGCCCGCCGAAATTCGCGCTGTCGTCGATCGGGTGGGCTCGGCGGATGAGGTTGAGATCGCACAGCTCGACGAAGCGGAGCTCGTGCGCGTGACCGCGCGGCACATCGCCGACGGCAAAATCGTCGGCTGGTTCCAGGGTGCGGCGGAATGGGGACCGCGGGCGCTCGGCAATCGCAGCATTCTGGCCGACCCGAGGCGTCCCGAAATGAAGGATATTTTGAACCAGCGCATCAAGCATCGCGAATCGTTTCGTCCGTTCGCGCCTTCGATCGCGGAAGAAGCCACCGGCGAATTCTTCGAGAAGAAGCACCCGTCGCCTTTCATGACGTTTGCCTACCCTGTCCGCGCCGAAAAGCGCGGCGTGATTCCGGCGCCCACCCACGTCGACGGCACTGCGCGCCTGCAGACGGTGAGCCGCATGTCCAACCCGTTGTACTGGAAATTGCTGCATACGGTGGGCGATCTCACGGGAGTGCCGGTCGTGCTGAACACTTCGTTCAACGACAACGAGCCGATCGTCTGCCGTCCTGAAGAAGCGCTCGAATGTTTCCGCCGCACGCGCATGGATGTCCTCGTGCTCGGCGATTTCGTTCTCGAAAGGAAATACGCATCCGGCGATCGCGAGGCGGCTGCCGGGCGCTTTGCCAACCGCGACAGCTGAACGCATGCACATCCTGCTCCTGAATGAATACTATCCGCCCGATACATCGGCCACGGCGAAGATGGCCGTGCAGGTCGCTGAGACTCTTGCGAACGTTCATAGAGTGACGGTCGTAGCCGGGCGCCCTTCGTACGATCCGGACGAGTTTTATCCGTATAAGCTTTTGCGTCGAGACACGCGCAATGGCGTGCTCGTCGAGCGCGTCGGATCGACGGCATATCCGCGGCACGAGATGAAGCGCCGCGTGTCGAACTATCTGTCCTATCTCGCGCTGGCCGTCCCTCGCGCGCTTGCGATTCGCCCTGATGTGGTCCTCGCGATGACCGATCCTCCGGTCGCGGGCATTGCCGGGGCATTCATCGCGCGCCTTGCCGGGCGGCCGTTTGTCTACAACATCCGCGATCTGTATCCCGATATGGCGGTTGGCGGCGATATCGTGCGCCCGGATGGCTGGGTCCAGCGCTGGGAGAAAATGCATCGAAAAGCCTTGAAGCGGGCGGCGCGGGTGATCGTTCTCGGCGACGACATGCGCGATCGCATTCTCGCAAAGGGCGTCGCACCCGAACGTGTGGTCGTGGTGCGAGACGGCGCTACCTTCCCGCCCTCGATGCCTGCGAAAAATGATCCGGTGGTGCAGGAAATCCGGAGCGGCTTTCCTTTTGTGGCTCTGCACGCGGGTAATCTGGGCTTCTATGGCGCGTGGGGCACGCTGCTGAAGGCTGCCGAAATCCTGCGCAACGAAAACGCCGCGCTCGTGTTTGTAGGCGACGGAGCGAACCGCGCTTCGCTTCAAGCGTCGGCAGCCGGGTCGCCGAACGTGCGTTTTCTGCCGTTTCGCCCTTTCGAGCAGGTACCACACGTGATGATGGCGGGCGACATTCACATCGTGACGATCAAGCGGGGCCTCGAGGGCGTGGTGGTTCCGAGCAAGCTCTACTCGATTCTCGCGGCCGGCCGTCCCGTCCTTGCGGTGGCGCCGGATTCGAGCGACGCGGCGCGTATCGTGACGGAGTCCGGCTGCGGTCTGGCGGCCGATCCGGACGATCCGGCAGCCGTGGCGAAAGCTATCTGCGAGCTCCGCAGCGACTCTGCTCGGTTATGTGAGATGGGCCGCCGCGCCCGAGAAACCGCGGAGAAGTATGCTAGAGTAAACGAGTTGCAGCTTTTTGCCGGGATCATCGAGAAGGCGGTTCTCGAAAGCAACGGAGGGCGTCATCTGGGATCATAAGAAAGTTCTCGTTACTGGGGGTGCGTCTTTCATCGGCTCGCATCTGGTGGATGCGCTGCTTGCGAGGGGCGCCAAGGTGCACGTGGTGGACGACCTCACCAGCGGCCGGACAGGCAATATCGCGGAGCATGTGAAAGCGGGCCGCGTCACGTTTGTCGAAGCAGACCTGCGCGAGCCCGGTGTGACGCGCGCGGCAATGAAAGGCGTCAACGTCGTCTTCCATCTTGCGGCCGATCATGGCGGGCGCGGCTACGTCGATCTGCACCAGGCGGGTCCTGCTTCGAACCTCTTTCTCGATGGGTTGGTTTTCTGGGAAGCCGTGAAGGCGGGTGTGGAGAAGGTGGTCTACGCCTCCTCGGGCTGCGTCTATCCCAATTACATGCAGACCGACGCGGCGAAGGAACTCTACCTTCGCGAGGCGGACGTGAAGCCTCCGCACGACGCGGACAACATGTACGGCTGGGCCAAGCTGATGGCCGAGCTCACGCTTCAGGCATACCACAAGGAACATAAGCTCGGAGCCGCCTCCTGCCGCTACTTTACGGTGTATGGCCCGCGCGGTGTCGAAAACCATGCTGTGATCGCGATGATCGCTCGAGCGTTTATTCGGCAGGATCCGTTCGATGTTTGGGGCAATGGCGAACAGATTCGCAATTGGACGTATGTGGACGACATCGTCAACGGTACGATCCTGGCAGCCGAGAAAATCAACGACGGCACGGCTGTGAATCTCGGCACGATGGAACGCATCCGGGTGATCGACGCGGCCCGCCTGGTCCTCGAATATTCAGGGCACAAAGCGCAGATACGCCTGCTGCCCGATATGCCGACGGGCCCGGTGAATCGCGTCGCCGATAATAAGCTTGCCAGGCAGCTCCTGGGCTGGGAGCCGAAGACGCCTTTTCGCGAAGGACTGCGCAAGACGATGGACTGGTACTTTGCGAATCATCAGCGAGCGGCGGTAGATGGCGTTCTTGAGAAAATGCTCACTGCACGGTAGCCATGAGTCATGAATAGGATCAGGCGCGCTGAAATTGAAACGTGGCCGTCGCTTCTCTGCTGAGATGATTTTGAGCAAGCTATGACGCCCTATTCCGATCTGATCGCATTTGCCGTGGCCCTGCTCGGATCGCTGGCCCTCACCATTCCGATTCGGCGCCTGGCCTTGTACTACGGCATGGTCGATCGCCCCGGACCGCGCAAAGTCCACGTCAAACCGATTCCACTTCTCGGCGGCATCGCCATCTATCTTGGATTTATCCTCGCCGTCGTTTTGACGCTTCGCGGCGCGCCGCAGCAGCAGATTGCCGGCATTCTGGCCGGAGCCACCCTGCTGGCTACCGTCGGCTTGCTCGACGATGGCGGCATGCTTCACCACCAGGTGAAGCTCTTCATCGGTATGCCGGCGGGTGCGTGTTTCCTTTTGGCATCCGGTATTCGCGCCCAATTGTTCTCGGAGTTTATCCACGGCCGCCTCGGTGTGGTTCTCGACGGCTGCTTCACGGTGTTCTGGGTGGTCGGCGTCACTGCGGCGTTCAGCATCCTCGATCACATGGACGGCCTCTGCGCCGGAATTGCCGCCGTCGCCGCCGCCTTTTTCACGATCTCCGCCGCCATGAATCACCGGATGATGCTCCAGACCTTGGGCGCGGCCACTCTCGGAGCTGCGCTCGGTTTCCTGCGATGGAATTTCAATCCCGCGAAAATCTTCATGGGAGACGGCGGAGCCATGTTCCTCGGCTTCCTGATGGCCACCCTCGGCTTGAAGGTGCGCCCGCAAGGAGCGGCTTTCCCGGTGTCGTGGCTTGTGCCGATACTGATTCTCGGCGTTCCGGTCTTCGATACCACGATGGTTTCGATTTCGCGCGCCCGCCGCGGCTTGTTGCCCTTTACTTCGCCCGGAAAAGACCACACGGCGCATCGATTGTCGAATCTGGGGTTGGGGCATCGCGGTGCCGTCGTAGCGCTCTATGGTCTGGCGGTGCTGTTCGGATGCACCGGCGTTCTTCTTCCCTACGTTTCGCCGGGGATCGCGTACGCACTCGCGGGAGCCGTTATTGTTCTCGGTTTGATTGCCGTCGCCCTGCTTGAGAACGTGCCGTATGAGCATCAGGCCCCCAAAGCCTCGCGCGCTGCTTGAAATCTCAGCCGTTGCCGAATGCCCGTAGGATATACTTAGCAGCACGCGTGCCGTCGAGTATCGGACTTAAGCGTCAAAAAAATCGCAATGAGGCCCATCGATCGAACCGAATATGCCGAACTTACAGCGCCCTGCAGAGAACGACTCATGTTCCAGTTCGCGTCCCAATAGTCCAAGCATTGCGGTGATCGGAGGATCGGCCGCCGGCCTTTTCACATCGCTTCTGCTGGCACGCCAGGGGCTCTCCGTGCGCGTCCTCGAGCGGATCGAAACCCTCGAACCGGAGGCGCGGACTCTCATTGTGACGCACCGGATGCGCGCGCTCCTGGGCCGCGCCGCCGAAAATAGCGTCCTCAACGAAATTCGCCGCTTCGAGCTTTTCACCGACGGCCGCGCCGCCACAATCGCGCTCAATCATCCCGATCTGATCATCGAGCGCCGCACCCTGATCCAGGGGTTGGCCGCGCAAGCTCAGCAGGCGGGCGCGAAGATCGAGCTGGGGCGCCGTTTTGAGGCGCTGCATCCGAATGGCCGCGGCTTGATCGTCGTGGCGGAGCGCTCCGACGATGGCGCGCGCGAGGAAATTCACGCGGATACGGTGATCGGTGGCGATGGCGCCGCGAGCCGTGTTGCGCGCGCGGCCGGCTGGTCGCCGCTCGAGACGGTTCCGCTGGTCCAGGCCATCGTGCCGCTGCCGAAGGACATGGCGCCCGATACGACGCGCGTCTGGTTCGTTCCCGACGATACCCCCTACTTTTATTGGCTGATCCCGGAATCACGCGAGCGCGGCGCTTTGGGCATCATCGGCGAAGACGGCGCGCAGACCCGGCGTTGCCTCGAACGCTTCCTCGAAAAGCGCAAGCTCGATCCCATCGAATTTCAGGGGGCGCGCATCCCGGTATACAACCGCTGGGTTCCCGTGCAGCGCCAGGTTGGCCGGAGCTCCGTCTATCTGGTGGGCGATGCGGCGGCTCAGGTGAAGGTCTCGACGGTCGGCGGCACCGTCACAGGCTTTCGCGGGGCGATCGGCGTCGTCGAATCCATTCTCGGCGGCGACAGCCAGGAACTTCGCAGCCTGCGCCGCGAGCTCGATCTGCACCTCTTGCTCCGCCGGTCGCTGCACCATTTTCAGCAATCGGACTACAGCCGTCTCGTCGATCTGCTCAATGATCCTGCGAAGCGCTCGCTCGGCGAGTATTCGCGCGACGAGGCCTGGAAAATTATGTGGCGGGTCTGCCTCAGCCAGCCGCGCCTTCTGCTGCTCGGTTTGCGAGGGTTGCTGATGCGCGGCCGGTCAGTCGAGCGCACGAGCGCCGATCCTGCACGGTAGCTCGGCTTGGTCCGCGTGCAAAATGCTATGCCAAACGATATACCTCGCGCGGGCCGCCCATCATTTTTCCGCCGTCTTCGCGTAATCATCGTTCTCGCTGTTTTCTTGGCGCTCGTTGTCGGCGCAATCGCCGCGTTTCGCGGCACCGGCCGCTGGTTGGTCCGGCCCGATCCGCTTGCGCCTGCCGACGTGATCGTTGTCCTCAGCGGAGGCATGCCCGCGCGCGCCGAAGAGGCCGCCAGGATTTTTCGCATGGGCTATTCGCGCGAGGTGTGGATCACGCGGCCCGTAAGCCCGGCGGACCAGCTCAAGGGCATGGGTATTTCATACGTAGGGGAGGAGGACTACAGCCGCGACGTGCTGATCCACGATGGCGTTCCTCCGGCGGCGATCCGCATTCTTCCGGAACCGATTGTCGATACGCTCGAGGAAGTGGAAGAAATCGGCCCCGAGGCGCGCGCGGAAGGCGACCGCCGGGTAATGATCGTCACCTCGCCGCAGCATACGCGGCGCGTGAAGGTGCTGTGGCGCAAGCTCGTGGGTCGCGATCCCGCGCTCATCGTCCACGGCGCTCCGCAAGACGGTTTCGACGCCGATCGCTGGTGGCGCGATACGCGCGACGCATTCTCCGTCGTGCGCGAGCTCCTGGGCCTGTTGAATGCTTGGACGGGGCTGCGCGTGCATCCCCATTCGATATGACGAATCCAAAGTTGGATTTCTACCGCCGCCCGGCGCCGAGCGGTATGGATGCCGGCTCGAGAATCTTCCAGCGATCCCATTGCGATTTCTTGGCTAGATCGCGCAGCCTCAGTTGCCACTCGATTCCGAGAGACTCGTCGCCGCCGGAATAAAACGCCTGCCACGAAACGCCGGCGGGCGCTGCCGCCGCGCCGTTCTCGTTGCCATTGCCGGCTTCGTTCGAAGGATCGTGGCTCCGGAATTCGGCCAGCTGATTCGTATCGAGCGGCACGCGAAAGAAAATAACTTCTTCGTAGTTGCTGCCGTGCCCGTTTCCGCCGTGGCCATTTCCGCCGCTGCCCTCCCCGGGAAGGAGATGCCCGAGCAGATCGATTGAATTGTCGCGCAGGACGAGTTCCAGCGAAGGCGGCCGCTCGGTCGAAAATTTTGCCCGCACGAGCGCCAATTCCCACAAAGTAAGCCCGCGGCCCGGCTTGGCCGGGTCGGGGTAGAAATCGAGCGACCGCATCTGCCAGCCGCTTTCCTTGCGGTCGGGCAGCACTTCCGCCACGGTCGCGACGGTATGGCTCCGCCAGCGGTCGAGCTTCACGGATCCCACGAAGCTTCCGAACTCCCGGATGAACCGCAGGTTTTCTTCCGTCGTATGCACGGCCTCGCGCCAGAAGCGGTCGTTCAGGCGAAACGTCAGCGTGAACACCTGCTCGAGCGGCATCGGAGAAGCTTCGCCGAGACGCCGGCGGAACTCCGGGTCGGCCATGTCCTCGAGATCGCGCACGCGCTCCGTGAGCCGGCGGATGGTCCAGGCGTGTTCCCCCAGTGTTTTGCGCCAGTGCTGCGCGAGAACGAAGAAGATGAATCCCACGATGATGCCAATGCCGATGGCCGGCCAGAGGATATCCATTCAGCACTCCCGAAGGACCGCAACCACACGCGCGTACGCCCCGAATGGCCCGGATTTTACTACCAAAATCGCGTTGCGGATACCCCGATGGCCCGCGCGGTCCTATTGCTTCTGGAGCGCGTCCGCCTCGCGCACCTCATCATTCTTGCCGAGAACTCTTTCGATCGTCGCGAACATCTCGTTTGTGCGGACCGGTTTTGAGATGTACGCGTCCATGCCTGCCGCAAGGCATCGTTCTTCATCGCCCTTGAGAGCGTGCGCGGTCAGCGCAATGATCGGAATGTGCGCGCCCGTCGAGCGCTCTTTTCGGCGAATGATTGCTGTGGCCTCGAAGCCGTCCATCTCCGGCATTTGCACGTCCATCAGGATGAGATCGAAGTGCTCCCTTTCCACCGCAATCAACGCTTCCCGCCCATCTCCCGCCACCGAAACGTTGTACCCTCGCCTCTCGAGCAGGCGCACGGCTAGCGTCTGATTCACGGCGTTGTCCTCGGCGAGCAGCACCCTCGCCCGGTTCCGCAGTTCGCGCAAGGAATGGCGCGTCACCAGAGGAGCTTTCTCCCGCCGCGACAGATTCAACACGTTGCAAATGGCCTGCAGCAACTCTCCCTGCCGGATGGGTTTCACGAGGTAGGCGGAAATTCCCAGCGCCCTGCATCGAGCCGCGTCGCCCAGATGCCCGGCGGACGTGAGCATCATGATGGTGGCCCCTACCATCTCGGGTTCTTTCTTGATTTGTTCGGCGAGAGTAAAGCCGTCCATCTCCGGCATCTGCCCATCCAGCAAGATCAGCGGAAAAGGGCGGCCGGTGTCCCGCGCGATTTGAAGCGCCTGAAGCGCATTCCGCCCTCCCTCCACGGCTGTCGGCTTCATGCCCCAGCGGGTCAGCATCCCCGCCAATACCTTTCGATTAGTTAAGTTGTCGTCGACGATCAGGACGTGCAGGTCGCGCAACTGTCCCGCTTCGAGAGGTTCGGAACGTGCTGGAGCATCCTGCATCCTCGGCTGCAGCGTGAAATGAAAAGTACTGCCCTGTCCGGGTTGGCTTTCAACCCAAATCTTTCCCCCCATCATCTTCACGAGCCTCGTGCAGATCGTCAGTCCGAGCCCTGTGCCGCCATACTTCCGGGCCATCGAGCCGTCCGCCTGCGAGAAGGCTTCAAAGATCGTGTCCTGTTTCTCCCTGGGGATTCCGATCCCCGTGTCCCTCACGCTGAAATGAAGCCAGGGAGCCGAGTGATCGTGCGGCTCCTCCGCGACGTCGATAAATATTTCCCCTTGGCTTGTGAACTTGATCGCGTTCCCAACCAGGTTGACGAGGACCTGACGAATCCTGCCGGGATCCCCGATCAGGGCTTCGGGAACGTCCGGCTGGACGTCGTAGATAAGTTCGAGCCCTTTCTGGTGGGCGCGAATGCTGAGCGATTGCATCGTCTCGCCGAGGCTCTCGCGCAGGTCAAATGGAATCGCTTCGATCTCGACCTTCCCCGCCTCGATTTTCGAAAAGTCGAGCACATCGTTGATCACCGAAAGCAGGGATTCCGCCGAGAGCCGCACGAGCCCCAGATGTTCTCGTTGCTCGGTGGTGAGGTCGGTGTCCATCACCAGTTCCGTCATGCCCAGAATGCCGTTCATGGGCGTGCGAATTTCGTGGCTCATCGTCGCGAGGAACGTGCTCTTTGCTTCGCTGGCCGCCTCGGCTGCTTCCTTGGCGCGCTGCAATTCCAGCTCGGCCTGTTTTCGCTCCGTGATGTCCACGGCGGTTCCCAATACGAATCGCGGCTTTCCGCCCGCGTCTGGCAGCACGGAAAGCTCGATGTTGGCCCAGACGACCCTGCCATCCCGCCGCAGGTAGCGCTTTTCCCGCCGGAGATGGGAGCACTCGCCGTCGAGTATCTCCTGGAACCAGAGTCGGTCGGGCTCGCGATCGTCGGGATGCGATAACCGGTCGAGGATGCCCACGCTTTGCATCTCCTCCTCGGTGCATCCCAGCATTTGCTGATACGTGCGATTGGCGGCAAGATTTCCCGTCGCGATGTCGAGGATCGCGATCCCTGTCGGAGCCTCCTTGAAAATGGCGCGGAACCGCTGTTCGCTTTCCTGCAGCGCCGCTTCCACTTTCTTGCGTTCGCTGATGTCGACAAATGTCACCACGGCGCCGATCATGCGCCCCTGCCGATGGATCGGATGAGACCAGTACTCAGCCGGAAAGCTGGTTCCATCCTTGCGCCACAGCACTTCATCGTCGGCATGCGTTCCCTTGCCGGTGCGAAACGCGTCCCAGGCGCGGCATTCCGACGCGGGATATGGCGTGCCATCCGGCCTGGTATGATGGATCAAGCGGTGAAGCTCCCTGCCAAGCAGCTCCCCAGGCGAGTCGTATCCCAGCAGCCGCAGGAAAGCTCGATTGCAAAACGTGCATCTGCCGTTCGTATCGGCTCCGTAGATCGCCTCTGGCGCCGATTCCAGCAGCAGCGTTACCAGTTCATTGCTGTGCTCGATTTCCGCCGCAAACTGCCGGTCGAGCAGCGCGGTAAGAACGGCGAATCCAAGCACGGTGAACGTGACCACGACGATCCCGGCCGTGCCCAGCGCGGAGATGCTCAGCGCGTGTGAAAGATCGTCGTGATCGCCCGGCCCCGCCCTGAAAGTCGCGGCCGCCATCCCCGTGTAATGCATCACCGGAATCGCCGCCCCCATCACCGCCGCGCTCAGCGCTTTTCGCCAGCCGCCCGATGTTGTCTCCTCACGGAAACGAAACGATTGTGAGAGGGCGACGAAGGAAATCACTACTGCCAGCGCCACGGACACGGCCACGATGAGTTTCGAATACTGGCACATGGCCGGCATTCGCATCGCCGCCATGCCGATGTAATGCATGCTCGCGATGCCGCCGCCCATGAAGAGGCTGCCGGCGATTGCTCGCAGCAGGCCCATTTCCTTCCGGCTCACCACAAACAAGGCTACCGCCGACGCCGCTATCGCGGCGGCTAGCGAAAGCAGCACGGTCGGCCAGTCGTATTCCACCGGAACCGGCAGTTGGAAAGCGAGCATGCCCACGTAGTGCATCGACCAGATGCCCGTTCCCATCGCCGTGGCGCCGCCGCCCAGCCAGAGCACGCGAACTCCGCCTCGCGCCGCGGTCACCCGTCCCGCCAGATCGAGCGCTGCATAGGAAGCGGTGATCGCGATGAGAATGGACAAGGCGACCAGGCCGTAATTGTATGAGCCGGCCATCACGAGGTCAGGCGAGTTCATCGCGCCGCTTCTCCTTGGTGAATCGATTCCGACCGTTCTCGCTTCACGTTGTGTTGTTCGGATGGCTGCTTGGCTTGCGACTGAAGGGGAATCGGGCAGTCCTGGACCAGTGCAGCAGATTAGGAAGGGGACTCCATTCTGACTCTCCTGTCGCTGAAGTCAAGCGCGACGCGTGAATCGCGACGCCGTAGTAACCAGAGCCGCTCGTGGAAGGGCCGGCGTGAGTCAGGCCCGGCCGCGCGGACAAAGTGGCCTGTTTGAAGAGGCGGCGCAATTTGAAACGCGCGAGCAATCGCGCGAGCCAACTGCTAGATTGTTCGCAGGAACCTCGATGGAAGCCAGCGCCTATCGTCGGTCGTGGAAGACGCTGTTGGCTTTTGCGATCATTTATCTCGTCTGGGGATCGACATTTCTCGCGATCCGCATCGGCGTGCACGAGATTCCGCCGCTGGTGATGGCGGCGATGCGTTTCGTGGCCGCGGGGCTGGTTCTTTATATCTGGATGATCGCGCGAGGCGAGCCTTCGCCCACCGCCCGCGAATGGAGAGCCGCTTCACTGCTCGCGATTCCCTATTTCGTGATGGACTACGGATTGGTGTTCTGGTCCGAGCAGCGCGTGCCCTCGGGCGTTGCCGCCGTGATGCTGGCCACGATTCCGGCATTCATGGCGCTTTCGGAAATCATCTTTCTGAGGACGCAGAGGCTCACTCTCCGCTTGGCTTTGGCTCTCCTGATCGGATGTGGCGGAGTGGCCGTGCTGATGAGCCGCTCCCTGGGCCTCGGCGGTGCGCCCATCGACAGGCTGGGCGCCCTTGCCTTGATCGTTGCGTCGCTAAGCTGGTCCGTATCGTCGGTGTTCACACGAAAGCTTTCGCTGCCGCCATCCAAAGCCATGAGCTCGGGCGTGCAGATGCTGGCGGGCGGCGTGTTTCTTGCGATTGCGGCGGCCGCATTCGGAGAGTTCCGCGATTTTCACCCCTTCGCCGTTTCGCGCGGCGCGTGGCTTTCGCTGCTCTACCTGATCGTCTTCGGCTCGATCATCGCGTTCACCGCCTACACCTGGCTCATCCATCACGAATCGCCGACCAAGGTCGGCACGTACGGCTATGTGAATCCGGTGATCGCCGTCCTGCTCGGATATTTCCTCGCGGGCGAACCGCTCGGCCTTCGAACCATCCTCGGCGCCCTCTGCATCCTCGTCAGCGTAATCGTCATCACCACCACCCCCGCGAAAAAGCCGGCAGCTGCGCTCGCGCCAGACGACACCACCGAAGCCGCGGCAGGCTCATAACCCGAGACCAAGGCCGATGAGGGGCACCTCCCTATGAAACTCGACGGCCGGATCGCCGCCATGCCTTGCTCCCTGCGATCTTGTGTCAAATCCTTCCAAAACCGGCCTTTCTTGGCGTTTTAAGGTCCATTAAGCGGCCCGACGAGGTCATCATGGATGACGCACTTATCGCACGAAAAAATGGAGTTTTCTCGATGAGCTGCATCGCCGGGCATCTCTTGCTCTCGCGCGGCGCGCGGGATTATCCTGAATCCTCGAATCAGTCTGCGAAGGGCTGGATACGCGAGTCGGGCGATGAAACTCACCTTAGGGCAAGCGAAAATTCTGGCCGTGTCACTGGTTTGCGCAATCTGCGCGATCGATTCCGGTCGTCCGATGTGGGCGATGCCGCAATCTCAGGCGGCAACTCAGCCACAGGTGTCGGCCGGAGTCGTCGCGGGCAAATCCTACGAGCTCGAGATTGATGGCTCGAAGCAATGGGTCGACACGAATATCGATCTTCGTATGGGTGAGAAGATCCATGTCGCGGGCAGCGGCACGATCACCTACCCGTCGGTGGATACGTCAAAGCCGGCGCAGTCGTTCAATCCCGAAGGGCTCGCGCGCGGCTGGAAAGATCTGATCCATCAATATGCGGTGGCCGATGGCGGGCACGGCGCGCTGATCGGGAGGCTCGGCCCGGCCGATGCGGGCGGGCAACCGTTTCTGGTCGGGTCTGCGAAAGATTACCAGGCGCCCGTCGCGGGCCGCCTGTTTCTCGGCATCAATCAGAGCTATAAGGATTCGCAGGCCGCGCAGGGCAGTTTTCACGTGGTCATCAGCGTGACCGATCCCGGATTGAACACGCCTGTGGCAGCGGTTGCGGGCGGACCCGCCGAAACAACGATTGCCGGCGTCACTCCCGCGCTGCTCGCGGCAATACCGCGGCGCGTGAGCGATCCGCAGGGCAATCCGGGCGACATGGTGAACATCCTGATCGTTGGCAGTCAGGCGGACCTCGTGCAAGCGTTCACCGCGGCTGGCTGGGTGCAGGTGGATCGCTCGGTGCAGGATTCGGTGGTGGCGGGGCTGATCGATTCGATCTCGAAGAAAGATTACCTCACGATGCCGATGAGCACTCTGTATCTATTCAATCGCCCGCAGGATTACGGCTTTGCCCATGCCGAGCCGGTGCGCGTGGCGATGTCGCGCAATCACCTGCGTGTGTGGAAATCGGAATACACGGTGGGAGGGCGGCCCGTGTGGTGCGTCGCCGCCACGCACGATATCGGCTTCGAGCGCGATCAGCGCAATAACGGCGTCACTCACAAAATCGATCCGGCGATCGACGGCGAGCGCGAGTACGTGAATGACACTCTTTCGAGCACAGGCCTCGTCGTCGCCCGCTCGCACCTGACCCCCGCGAATCCGCTGACGGAGGCGAAGACGGCCACAGGCGGCAGCTTTCACTCCGACGGACGGATTTTGGTGCTCGTGCTCAAAGCTCCGCAGGTCGCCGGCAACAACTGACTACTGCGATGCGTCGGCGCTCGTGATGTTTACGCGAAACCACTGCAGATTATCCGGGTATTGGATGTCCTTGAACTGGACGTTCTGTTCTTCGCCTGGAGCCAGCGTCACCGACATCTCCCCATCATTCTGCGCGATCACGCTTTGATTTGCACCGCCGTAGGTGGTGTGAAACTTGATGTGACTGTACGTGATCGTCTGCGACTCGTTCCGCAGATCGACCAGCCACGCCGCCATCCCGCCATCGTCTTTCACCATCGTCGGTTCGCTGACGAAGTGGAGGTCTTTGACGGGATCGCCCTTCACGACAGGCGCAGCGCTCGCGGCCGTGGACGACGAGGACGAGAAAGCACCCTTCGAGACGAAGTACGCGAGCGTGCCCACGATCGCCAGGACGATCACGATCGAAACAAGGATGATTGTTCCGCGCCGGCTGGACTGCTGATCCTCTTCTTGCTGAGCTTCAAACATGGAATTGCCCTCCTGTCTGGCTGGAGGCGGACCCATGCTCTTGCCACGCGTTGGTTGGACGAGGTTCGATAATGGGTGCGCCGAATGACATACGACCCCAAACAGCATTCCCCTATTCGGCGGAAGGTAGCACAGCGCCCCCGCGAGGGCAATAAAATCTCTTTTCCGAGGGTGTCCCGAGGCAGTAAATTACTGCGGCCTTGCCGGAGCGGACGAAACCAGTGTTGAGTGGATCGGCGATCCCGGAAAAGCGGAGGTGAGGTTCATGGACACGATGAAAGCGGTGCGCATTCACGAGTACGGTGGGCCCGAAGTGCTGAAGTATGAGGACGCGCCGCGTCCCCAGCCTGCCGCTGGCGAGGTGCTGATCCGCGTGCACGGCGCCGGCGTGAATCCCGTCGACCGCGCCATCCGCCAGGGCTACTTCAAGGAACGGATGCCATTGAAGTTCCCGTTCATTCTGGGATGGGACGTGGCAGGCGTGGTGGAGGCGGTTGGCCCTGGCGTTTCGCGGCTGAAGCCTGGCGATGAGGTTTACGGGCGCACCGATCTCGCGCGAGAAGGCTCGTACGCGGAGTACATGGTGGCGCGCGAATCCGAAATCGCCCTCAAGCCCAAATCGATCGATTTTGTCACAGCTGCCGCGATTCCCCTCGCCGCTCTCACGGCATGGCAGGCGCTCTTCGACAACGCTCAGCTTTCCGCGGGACAGACGGTGCTGATTCACGGCGGGGCCGGCGGCGTAGGGCACTTCGCGGTGCAATTGGCGAAGATCAAGGGCGCGCGGGTGGTGGCCACAGCCTCGCAGCGCAATCACGAGTTCCTGCGTTCACTCGGCGCCGATCAGGTGATTGACTACAACACGACACGCTTTGAGGATGTGGTGCACGATGTGGATGTGGTCCTCGACTCGATCAGCGGCGAAACCGCCGACCGTTCCTACCAGGTGATCAAAAAGGGTGGCATCTTCGTTTCTATCCTCCGGCCACCTTCGCCCGAAAAGGCGGCTGCGCACGGCGTCCGCATGGGACACACGTTCGTTCAGGCCAATGTCGGGCAGCTCGGTGAAATCGCGAAGCTCGTCGATTCCGGCAAGCTTAAGACCACGATCGAGAAGGTTTTCCCGCTCGCCGAGGCTGCCGCCGCCCACGATCTGAATGCGACGGGCCATACGCGCGGAAAGATCGTGCTCCGCGTTGTCTAGTCCAACGTGCGGCCGCCCTTAGTCGCCCGTTGATGGAAGACCTCTGGTAATCTCGAAGCAGGGAGCACGGATGTCGTCCATCGAAGCGCAGCACGCACCAGCAGTTCACGGCCAGATGAGGGCGGCGGTCCTTCACGAGAGCTTCCGCGTCAGCATCATCCTCAAGGGACTGCACGCGCTGCTTGAAACCGTCGGCGGCATCGTCCTGCTGAAGGTTTCGCCCCAGACGCTCAATCGCGTTGTGATGTCGATTCTCACCCAGAATCTCTCGCAGGATCCGCACGATTTTATCGTCAGAGGCCTGCAGCGCGGGTTCGATCGTTTAGCCGACGGCGGAAGCCATTTTGCGTCCTGGTATCTTCTCTCGCATGGCGGCGTGAAGCTTTGCCTGGTGTTGGCGCTGCTTTGGAACAAACTGTGGGCTTACCCGCTGATGATCGTGATGCTTTCGGCTTTCATTGGCTACCAGATGTACCGCTTCACCCTGACGCACTCGGCAGCGATGATCGTCCTGACGGTCTTCGACCTCGTCGTAATCGTCCTCACCTGGATTGAATACCGGCAGCAGATCGCGCGTCGACACCGTATGGCCTAAAGATGGTGCTGGTGGAGGGAATCGAACCCACACGGCCTTGCGGCCACCGGATTTTGAGTCCGGCGCGTCTGCCAGTTCCGCCACACCAGCGTGACGCTGATTATACAGGGATCGCGCCGCGATTCTCCAGCGAGCGGGCCGGAAGCGCACGGCACGTCGGGATCGACGGCGGTTTGGCCAGGGGCTTCGTCCGGTATCCCTTTCCTTGTGCACGGATTTCGTGTACACCATTTTCGTATGAAGAATATTACCTTATGCGCTGAGGAAGAACTTATCGAGCTGGGTCGCCTGGTCGCCAAATCGCAGCGCACGACACTAAACGCCGCGTTTCGCCAATGGTTGCGGCAGTTTACCCGCCAGTCCGGCAGTTCCCAGGAATTTGATTCCCTGATGAAGCGGCTGAAGCACGTCAAGGCGGGTCGGCGCTTCACGCGCGATGAGACGAATGAGCGATAGATTTTTCCTCGACGCGAACATTTTCGTCTATTCCTTCGACAAAAGCGCGCCCAAGAAAGCCGCGCGCGCCACCCAGCTGATCCGCTTGGCCATCGAGACGAGGGCCGGGATCGTCAGCTATCAGGTCGTGCAGGAGTTCTTCAACCTCGCGCTTCGCCGCTTTGACGAACCCATGTCGGCCGCCGATGTCGAACGATATCTAGCGACAACCTTCCGCCCTTTGTTGTCCGTCCACAGTTCACAGAGTCTTTACGGCCAGGCCCTGCAGTGGAGCGCGAGGAGCAAGCTGGCTTGGTATGACTCGCTGATCCTGGCGTCCGCTATTGAGGGCCAGTGCAATATTCTCTATAGCGAGGATTTTCAGCATCAACACCGATTCGGCGAGCTGCGAATCATGAATCCTTTCTTGTGAGCTGGAAAGGCGCCCTCCCGCTCCTGCGAGCCAGCGCAAAAAGTTTGAGACGTTGAGCGAAGACTCGCGTCTAAGCGGTAGGCCGGGCGGTGCTTATCCGCGCTCGCGTTTGCATTGCCGGTCCCCGGCTGACAAAATCGAAGGCTGCATTCAAGTCCATATAGCTATCGATAGAAGCAGAAAACGATGCTTCCACCACAGGAGACTATTCGATGATGAGGAAGGTCCTCATTTTTATCACGCTGGCAATTGCAATGATTTTGGCGCAGGCCGGTGCCGTGCTCGCCCAAGCGCAGGAGCCGTCTAAAGAGGCCGCCGGCGCCGCGCAGACGAAGCCCGCCGAGGTGAAGACGGCGTCGGACGCAACTCCGAAGGAAGAATCGTCCGTCACCGAGCATACGATTCGCATCGGCGGCCAGACGATCCCGTACAAGGCGACGGCTTCCACGATCCTGCTCAAGAACGACAAGGACGAGCCCGTGGCCCTGATGTATTCGACCGCTTACACGCGCACCGACGTGAAGGATCCCAGCCAGCGCCCGATCGCATTCATATACAACGGCGGCCCGGGATCGGCGTCGCTTTGGCTGCATATGGGCGCGTTTGGTCCGCGCCGCGTGGTGACGGAAAACGCCGAGCCCACGGGCGCCGCTCCGTATCAGGTTGTCGATAACCCCGACAGTCTGATCGACAAGACCGATATGGTATTCATCGATCCCGTTGGCACGGGGTTCAGCCACGTCGTCGGCAAAGGGGAAAACAAGGATTTCTGGGGCGTCGACCAGGATGTCCGGTCGCTCGCGCAGTTTATTCAAATCTATATCAGCCGGAATGGGCGCTGGAATTCGCCCAAATTCCTGATGGGCGAAAGCTACGGCACGTTCCGCTCGGTGGCGCTGGGAAACTATCTGCAGGATCACGACGGCATCTACATCAACGGCATCGTGCTGATCTCAAGCGTGCTGGATATCACGACGCTTGAGTTCAATACGGGCGACGACCGCTCGTACATCTTCTACGTTCCGAGTTACGCGGCTGCCGCGTGGTATTACAAAACGCTGAAAAACCGGCCCGACGACCTCGATGCCTTCCTGAAGCAAGCCCGCGATTTCGCCTCGACTGAATATGCCGCGGCGCTGATGAAGGGCTCGAATATCAGCGAGGCGGAGAAGACCGCGGTTGCGAACAAGCTCTCGGATTTCACGGGCATCAGCGCGGATTACTTTATCAAGGCCGATCTTCGCGTGAACCTTCCTCAATTCGAGGCCGAGCTCCAAAGGAGTCGCGGGCTGGTGGTGGGCCGCTACGATTCGCGCTATTCCGGGCCGACGCAAGACTTGCTTGCGGAATACGCTGCGTACGACCCGTCGTATTCGGCAGTCAGCGGAGCATTCACCGCGGCTATCAATAGCTATCTGCGCGACGATCTGAAATTCAATCCGGAGATGACGTATCGCGCGTTGCCCGAAGATGTGAGCGAGCACTGGGATTGGAAGCATGGCGGCCGCGAGGGCGGTCCCGGCGTGGCCAGCGTCGATCAGGATTTGGTGTCCGCTTTTATCGATAATGCGCACCTGCGCGTGCAGGTCGAAAACGGGTATTTTGACATGGCCACGCCGTTTTTCGCCACGGAATACACGATGGACCATCTCGGCCTTCCTCCGGAGCTGCGCAGCCGGATCGAGTTTCATTACTATCGTTCGGGCCACATGATCTACCTCAATGAAAAAGAGCTTCCGAACCTGAAGGCAAACATCGCCACCTTCATCGACGAGGCCACCAAATCCTAGTCCCGGCAACTCCGCCATCCGCAGACGGATTTTCCGGAATCGGCGCGAGGAGTTTTTGACAGCCGGCATTTCGTGTGTTCAGATGACCGCGGAGAATTCATATGCGGCGAAATCGTTTGGCGCTGCTGATCGCGGCGTTTTTCGTAATCTTTGTAGTCGTCATTCCGCTTTTCTCGGTCGGTGTGGGATTGCTGGTCGATTGGATGTGGTTCAGCCACATCGGCTTTCGCGAGATCTTCGTCACCATGGTGGGGACGCAGATTGAGCTGGGCTTCGGATGCGGAGCCGCTTTTCTGCTGCTCACGGGCGTGAACCTTTGGGCCGCGCGGGGTGTGGCGCACCATTCGGGATATCTGGCGACGTCGCGGCCGAGCGCGCGGATTGCCGAATTTCCCGCCATCGAGAAAGTTCCCGCCATTTTCCGCAGTCTCATTTGGTTCGGCGTGGTATTGGTGGCCGTCTTCGTGGGGCAATGGTCGGCCACGCACTGGAACTCCTATCTCCTGGCGATGCACGCGGCGCGGATGGCGGAGACCGACCCGATCTTCGGCATCAGCCTCAGCTTCTATATGTTCCGCCTGCCTTTTCTTTTCTTTCTATATCATCTGGCGCTGATCGTCCTGGCGGTGAGCCTGATAACCGCGGCGCTATGGTATTTGATCGAAGGAGGCGCATGGATTTCGCCGCGAGGGTTGGGGATGGGCCGCAATGCGCGCCGTCACCTGATGGTCCTGGGAGGATTGGTCTTCCTGTTGCTCGCGTGGCGCGCGCGGCTGGGCATGTACGACTTGGTGTACTCGCCGGGAGGACTGGTTTACGGCGCGGGCTACACGGATATTCACGTGTCGTGGCCGGTGCTATGGATTCAGCTCGTGCTCTGCGCGATCGCGGCGATTGCCTTTTTCATGGGAGCGCGGGAAGGCCAAATGCGGCCTGCGCAGTTTGCAGTCGGTGGGGTGCTGATCGTGGCGCTCGTAGGGGGCCTGATCGTGCCGACGCTCGTGCAGTGGTATCTCGTTGCGCCCAGCGAGCTCGAGAAAGAACAGCCCTACATCGCGCGCAACATCAAGTTTACGCGCCAGGCTTACGGACTCGACCGTTTCGACGAGCGGGATTTTCCGGCGATTCAGGATCTGACGGCCGCGTCGATCCAGCAAAACGCCACGACCATGCGAAATCTCCGCTTGTGGGACCACGGGCCGCAGCTCACCACGTTTCAGCAGCTTCAGGAAATCCGCACCTACTACGATTTCGTGCAGGTTTACAACGATCGCTACAACATCCATTCCGAATTGCGCCAGGTATCCCTCTCGGCCCGCGAGCTTTCAGCCGATAGCCTGCCGGATCCGAACTGGGTGAACCAGCACCTGATTTACACGCACGGATACGGGCTATGCCTTGGCCCCGTGAACGAGTCCACGCCCGACGGCCTGCCCGTATTTTTCATCAAGGACATACCTCCGGCCTCGTCGATTTCGCTGAAGGTAACCCGCCCCGAAATCTATTACGGTCAACTCTCGAACAATTACTGTCTCGTGCGCACCGGCGCGAAAGAATTCGATTACCCATCCGGCGAGGACAACGTTTACAACGTGTATCAAGGCTCGGGTGGCGTGCCGGTGGGCAGTTTGTGGAGGCGGCTGCTGTTTGCGCTGCACTTCGGCAACGCCAATATTCTGCTTTCCGGCTACATTCAGCCGGCGAGCCGCATCATGATCTACCGGCGCGTTCTGGACCGGGTGCAAGCGCTCGCTCCCTTCTTGTCGTTCGACAGCAGCCCCTATTTGGTGGTTGCGGATGACGGCTCGTTGCAGTGGATCGTCGATGCGTATACGACCTCGGACGAATATCCTTACTCCGACCCGACCAACGGCATCGGCAATTACATTCGCAATTCGGTGAAGATCACGATCAACGCGTACGACGGCCGCGTAAAGTTTTACGTCAGCGATCCTTCCGATCCCGTGATTCAAACCTACGAGAGCATCTTTCCCGGCGTTTTTCGTCCGCTTTCGGAAATGCCGCCGGACCTTCGCGCGCACATCCGCTACCCGCAGGATTTCTTCGCTATTCAGGCGGCCAAATACGCCACCTATCACATGACGGATCCCAGCGTTTTCTATAGCAAGGAAGATTTGTGGCGCGTGGCGACTCGCACGGTGAATGGGGAGCCCGCGCCCATGAATCCCTATTACGCCGTGATGAGATTGCCGGAGGTGGGGACAACGGAGGAATTCATTCTCATGGTTCCCTTCACGCCCGCGCGCAAGAACAACATGATTGCCTGGATGGCGGCCCGCTGCGATGGCCCGGATTACGGCAAGGTTCTGGTCTTCACATTTCCAAAAGAGAAACTCATCTATGGTCCGGAGCAGATTCAATCGCGGCTCAACCAGACCCCGGCCATCTCGCAGCAGCTCACCCTGTGGGATCAGGGCGGATCCCGGGTGATTCACGGCACGCTGCTCGTGGTTCCGGTGCAGAACGCCGTGATGTACGTCGAGCCGCTCTACCTCGCGTCGGAAGGAGGCTCGTCGCTGCCTCAATTGAAGCGAGTGATTGTGGCCTATTCCGACCAGGTGGTGATGGAGCCGTCCTTGGATGAGGCGTTGAACGCGATTTTCGGCGGCAACGCGGGCGGAGCCACGGAAACGGCTGGGTCCGCCTCCGCGCCGACAAGCGCTGCGGCGCCTGCAAAAACTCTTCCCGCTTCACTCGAAAACCTCATCCAGCAGGCCAACCAGCACTATGAAAAGGCGCAGCAGGATCTGCGCCAGGGCGATTGGAACGGCTATGGACAGGAAATCGAAAAGCTGGGCGAGCTCTTGAAACAGATGCCGGCGAAGGACCACTAATCGCGTCCGCGTGCCGCTCCGATTGAGCGATCCTGCGAAGCGCGGCGAATCGAATCATCTTTGTGTTACGTCTAAGGGAGTGCCGGAAATTCGCTTGCTGGAGGGGACATATGCGCGCACGTCTTTTGGCAGTTTGTGGCTTCGCCCTGGCCGCTCTCGCGGCAATTGCGGCACCGAGCTGGGCGCAGGTGGCCAGCCCTCCCGCGAAGGCCGGGTGCAAATTCGCCGATGGCAAAACGATCCAAGTGGATTATTCGAGCCCGCGCATGCGCGGGCGGAAGATCTTCGGCGACCTTGTGCCATACGGCGAGCCATGGCGCGTCGGCGCCAATGAGGCGACGACGTTCGTTGTCGATGCAGACGTGGAGGTTGCCGGCAAGGAAGTTCCGGCGGGAAGCTATACGCTCTTCGCTCTTCCGAAGGCGGATTCCTGGCAACTAATCATCAATAAGACGACAGGCGAATGGGGAATTCCATATCCCGGCGAGGACTCGGATCTCGCGCGCGTCCCGATGAAGCTTTCGAAAATTTCGCCGCCGCTCGAGGATTTCACAATTGGGTTCGAGTCCAACGGCAAGGTTTGCACGATGCATCTCAATTGGGATACGACGCGCGCGTCGGTGGATATTACCGAGAAGAAATAAGCCGCCCCTCCGCACAACCTAAACTCGAATCGCTACGGAGTCTGGAGACGGGCTTGGGCGCGTGTTTTGTGGGTTTGCGGGTCGACCACGGCCCGGAAGACGCGGCCGCGGCCGATGATGTGCTCGCCTGAACGGGCATTCACGTCGAAAATCAGGAAGCGCCCTTGGTAGCCAACGAGTTTCGCGTGCGCGCGGACGGTGGCGCCATTCGGGACTGCCTTCAGGTGATCCACTTCGATGCGCGTGCCGACGGTGATGAATCCTGGTGGCAGCGTCGGCATCACGGCTTGCACCGTGGCGTGTTCCATCAGCCCGATCATCGAAGGCGTGGAGAAGACCGGCGGCAGATTCGGATTCACGTGCTGGATCGTATGCTCCGGCAGGACGACACGTTCGATCGTGGCTTCGAGGCCCAGCGGCGGACGGAATTCCAGCGGCGACGCTGCGGGTTTGGCTAAGGCGGCTGAAGGCGTTCGCGCCGGACCCTTGACGGCCCTTTTCGCGCGGGACTTTCCAGCGAGGCGTTTTTTTCGGGGCGTCATCGCAGGGGTTCGCGGCGTGGCCGTGGCGCTGGCATCAGGGCGCGCGGATGCAGGATATTTCGCGTGAACTGCAGCAACGTGATCCCGAACTGGTTCCAGACGCGTCTCTTGAGCGTGCGATAGTCCTGCGAGCCGCTGAAGACGTCGCGCATTAAATCGCGGAACGCCGGAGAATAGTTGAGCAGCTGTACCATGCGCGTGGTGATTGCGCCGCCGAGGAAATTTCCGCGGAAAAGCTTTCGCGCGAGGCTCGCGGCAAATTCGAGGTCGGCCGAGAATGCCGCCCGCAGCCGCTCGGGATAGGCTTGCGGCTGATTTTCGATGAGGGCCTGCGCCAGAAGGTCGCCCGAGCGCAGAGCGTAGTAAAGCCCCTCGCCCGTCACGGGATCGACACAAGCCGCGGCGTCGCCCGCCATCGCCCAGTTTCTGCCGACGATGCGGCGGCCGCGAATCGTTTGCGCCTGCGGAGAGGGCAGCACGTGGCTGTAGAGGCGGGCGCCCTCCATCGGAATTTTTTCCTCATCGACGAATGCATCGAGATGCCGGCGAAGTTGCTGGCTCGAGCTCTGCCCCATCTTCGCGCAGATGCCGACGGAAAGATGATCGGCCCGCGGGAAAGACCAAAGGTAGCCCTCGAATTCCTTCAGGAATTTCACCTTGATGATGTCTTCTTCCGTCGGAACGAAATAACCCAGTGTGAGCTCGAGATCGTTGGTCGTGAGCGCCGTCGTTTCCGGCAGCAATTGATTGCGGGCGCCGGCTGCGAGCACCACGAAATCGGAACGCCGTTCTTCTCCGCCGGCCATGAGGCGCACTTGCGAGCCTTCGGTATCCACGCTCGTCACGCGCGAGCAGACCGTGGTGCAGCCGGCAGCGACCGCACGGTCGAGGAGCAAACCATTGAGCACCGTGCGCGCGTAAATGACGATCGGATGGCTCATCTCGAAACGCGCGCGATGGCCGCCGCCGGAAATCAGCTCGGCGGTGCGGACGATTTTCTTGGGATGCTGTCCGTCGAGAAGGAAAGGATACGCTTCGATCGCCTTGTGCGTGAGACCGCCCCCGCAGGGCTTTTCCCAGGCGAGGCGCTCGTCGAAAATCGTGACCTGAAAACCCCGGCTCGCAAGGCGCTCGCCGCAGAGGGCGCCGGCAGGCCCTCCTCCGACGATGGCTATATTTTGCATGGCGTTTGTTGGCTAGTTGGGCCCTCTTACGGAGTTTTTACGGCGCAAACGGGGCTCTTTTGCCACCACCTCTACAGTATGTCAAGTCAGTGGAAAGATCGCTGCTATGAACCAGGCGGCGAGTATAGCACCAAAAAGCGCGGCACCGATTGCCGAGCCAGTGCGGGCACGTAACGCATCGGTCGCAAGCCGCTGCAAGGCCGAAAAGCCGGCCAAAGCGAAAAAAAGAATGAGGATCAGCACCTCGGCGTTGGCGAGACGGTAGTACGCAAGCAGGCAGGCGAGCCAGAGTTCAAGGCGCAGCGTGAGCGAAATGAAATATCGCAACGCGCGCGGCGTTCCTTTCGCGACGCCACCCAGTACAGTCTCTTCGGCCAAACAGAAGATGCCGGCAACGGGCAGGAGCTCGGCGAACCGCAGCCAGCGCGGCGCGTTCATCCACATATCTGCAAGCTGCCAATTGAGCCAGCCGCCGGCCGCAAGAAACATGGCGAAAGCGAGCACCGCCGCGGCGAGAATCGGCCGCGCGCGCGGCGACCAGGATTCCTTCGCCGCTTTCCAATTCAGCGCGAGCAGAAACAAGCCATCGATTAGCAGGAGCGACGCGAGATAATCCGCCGCGTAGAGATGCAGGAATCGCAGCGGCACGCCGGCCGAGAGGATCAGCACGGCCGCTAATGAGCCTGCAGCGCCCTCCGCGGCGGCCAGCGCGCGGCTCGGGCGCGCCGGTGACAAGTCTTCGACCGGCGGGCCGGCCAGCTCGGATGTAATCGTGAGCGCGAACGGAAACAAGAGCGCGAGACCAATCAAGCCGAGAATCGCTCCTGCCAGACGCCGGCGGCCTCGTCCGAAGGTCTGGTACGTTGCCAAACTTAAGTTGAGCGCGAGCGTGGTTCGCGGAACGCCGGGAAAAAGCGCCTGCATGGCCCAGAGCTCGGCGCGGTGCGCCACGCCGCGATCGATGAGCCCTGTCGTATGCGTGGCGTAGGGCAGGAACACGAGCTGGAACGCGCGCTGCTCGGAGAAATCAGAGGGCGCCGCGCGGTCGCCGCCGGCGGCCGCGGCTAGCGCGCGCGCCTCAGCTTTCACCGGCCAAAGATCGAGACCACCGGCAATCACGAGCAGGTTCGATGGCATGCGTCGCGGGAGAGTCATCGGAGCGGGCGAGAGCGCAATGGTGGCGGCGACGGGATCGTGGTCCGCCATGCGCACCGCAATCTCGCCGCCCATCGAATGGCCGAGGAGAATCGTCTTGCGCGGATCGATCGCACCGCTCCGCGTGAGAGAGTCGATCGCTACCGCGGCGCACTGCTCGGCGCGCGGAAAAGTGAACGCGTCGGTGTTGTCGCCATGCCCCGCGAGATCGAAGAGGTAAGTGCGAAAACCGTGGCCGGCAAAATCCGAGCCGAGATACATCATCACGCGGCGATCGGCCGAGAGGCCGTGCAACACGATTGCCGATCCCACCGGACTGACGCCGGGCGTTGGATCGAGGATGGTGACGGGAGTGTGACAATCTCTGCCGTCGAGAACGATATCGTGATGCGGAAGCTCGGCGCGCCTGACCCAGTGGGCGCCGAGGACGAGAAGAATCGCACCGAGAACCGCGAGTTCGATTGTCCAGCGCTTCATCGAATTCGGCCCACGAAAGTCCTCGGCGGAGTCATCCGGCGGTCACCGTGCGGTCCATGAGGCGCCGAGCGCGCGTGATAGAATTGGGGCTTCGACTCTTCCTGCGGGAAGAGATCGCGGAGCATTCGATTGGGACAAGTCGTCTCGCAAAGTGAGTTGATTCTCCGCCGGAGCGAATGGAAACGCAACGGGAGGAAAGTGGTGTGTGCGAGCGGCTCGTTTGACCTGCTGCATCCGGGGCACATTCGCCTGCTCGAGCAGGCGCGGTCACTCGGCGATTCGCTGACGGTCGCCATCCAGGGCGATGCGAGCGTGCGCGAGCAGTTTGGGGAGACGGCGAAGGTGGCGCGTCCGGTGACGCCGGCTGCCGAGCGGATGGAAATTGTCGCGGCTCTCGCTGCCGTGGATTTCGTGGCCCCATTTGACGAACCTTCACCGTACCCGTTCTTGCTGCGTTTTGCCCCTGATGTGTTCGTCGAGGGCGGTTCGGGAGCGCAGCGTGAATCCGGCTTTGGCGAGCGCGAACTGGAAGCGCTCGGATGCAGGATCGCGCGCTTCCCGCTCGAACCGGGCTATTCGACGGCGCAACTGATCGAACGCATCGCCAATCTCCGTACATGATTCTTCCGCTGGTTTCGGAACTTTTGGGGCGCATCGGCCGCCAGGGGGCTGTCGATGACGCGTGCGACCGGCTGCGCCGGGAGGGCGGCAAAATCGACCTTTCGGGGCTCACCGATTCGGCGAAGGCTCTGCTCGTTCCGATCGTCTTTGGCAAGCTCGGGCGGCCGGCAATCGTGGTGGTGGAATCAAACCAGCGTGCGGAAGCGCTGCTCGATCCGCTGCGCTGGTTTTATGAAGCTGTAACGGGAAAGCCCGGGCGCCGCGTTGCATGGTTTCCGGCGCACGACGTGCTGCCTTACGAGGGGCGCTCGCCGCATGCGGAAATTTCCGAAGCGCGCGCCGTCACCCTATGGAGACTCGCAACCGGCGAAGCCGACATCGTGATCGCGCCGGCACAGGCTGTTTTGTGGCGGATGCGCGAATCGCAGTTCTATCGCGGGTTGGCGCGCACGATCGCGCGGGATCAATCGATCGGGCACGAGGACTTCATCGAGTTTCTCGCCGGCGCCGGATACGAGAAGCACACCACGTGCGAAATGCCGGGGCAGTATTCGGTGCGCGGGGGCATCATCGACGTGTTTTCGCCGGAAACGCCGCAACCGGTGCGCATCGAGCTGTTTGGCGACACGATCGAATCGATTCGGGCGTTCGACCCCAATACGCAGCGATCGACGAATCCGATGGAGCGCACGACGCTTTTGCCCCTGACGGAAACCCTTCGGCAAGTTCAGGTGCTCGCGCCGATGCGGGTATCTTCGGAGTCGGGCCGCGATGATAGCGAGTTGCCGCAGGGGTTCTATCCGGGATGGGAATTCCGCGAAATGCTGCACCACGAGCGCAACGGGGTGCTGTTCGATCTTGCCACCGATCCGGTGGTGGTGTTGGACGAGCCGTCGCTGATCGGGAGCGCGATCGAAAAGTATCGGGCGCGGCTCGACCAGGCCTTCGAGGAGGCGGACGATCCGCTCGTCGAGCCTGCGAACCGGTACGTCTTGAGCGAGGAGGAGTGGTCGCTGGCGCTTGAACTCTTCCCACGCCTTGCGATCGAGCAGCTCGGCGTCACTGTCGAAGGCGCGGCGTCTCTCGCAGTGCAGACGCAGCCGACGACGCGGTACCACGGCAATGTGGCGGCGTTTATGGGCGAAGTGCGGCGGCGCCTTGGCGAAGGCGAGCATGTAATCGTGTCTGCGGCGAGCACCGGAGAACTCGAGCGGTTTGCCGATATCTGCCACGAATATGAATTGCCGTACCGGCTCGGAGAGCTGGAAGAAAACGTGACGGTGACCCGGCTGGCGGAAGAGGGCAGCACCGGCAACGCACCCGCGATGGTGATCGTGAAGGCTCCATTGGCCGAAGGCGTGGTGTTCCCGGCGTCGCGGCTCGCGATGTATGGCACCGGCGATCTTTTCGAGACGCTTCCGCCGCCCGAGCGGCAGCGGGCGCGACCGAAAACCGCGAGTTTCTTCAGCGATTTCTCGGACCTCAAGCCGGGCGACTATGTGGTCCACGTGGATCATGGGATCGGGCAGTTCGACGGATTGCGGCAAGTGGTGGTGGAAGGCGCCACGGGCGAATTCATGCTGCTGCACTTCGCGGACGACGCGAAACTCTACGTGCCGCTCGCCCGGCTCGACCTGGTGCAGAAGTATCAATCGCTGGGAGGCGAGCCGCCCGCGCTCGACCGCCTGGGCACCACGGTCTGGGAGACGCGGAAGACGCGCGTGCGGAAATCGGTCGACGACATGGCCGACCAGCTTCTCGCGCTCTACGCCGAACGCAAGACGGCGGTGGGACATGGGTTTCAGCCGGATACGAATTTTCAGCGGGAATTCGAAGATGCTTTCGAGTTCGAGGAAACTCCGGATCAGCTACGGGCCATCGAAGATGTAAAGCGCGACATGGAATCGACGTTGCCGATGGACCGGCTGCTTTGCGGTGACGTCGGCTACGGCAAGACGGAAGTCGCCATGCGCGCCGCGTTCAAGACGCTCTCGGATTCAAAGCAGGTGGCAGTGCTTGCGCCGACGACCGTGCTGGCATTCCAGCACAACGAGACCTTCCGGCGAAGGTTCGCCGCGTTTCCGGTGCGCATCGAGATGCTGAGCCGGTTTCGCAACGAGAAAGAGCAGAAGAAGACGCTCGAAGAGCTCGAAGCCGGGAAAGTGGACATCGTGATCGGCACGCACCGCGTGCTTTCGAAGGACGTGAAATTTCACGACCTCGGATTGCTGATCGTCGATGAAGAGCAGCGATTCGGCGTGGCGCACAAGGAACGGCTGAAGGAGCTGCGCAAGAATGTGGACGTGCTGACGATGTCGGCCACGCCGATTCCACGCACGCTGCATATGTCGCTCGTGGGGCTGCGCGATATGAGCGTGATCGAGACGCCGCCGAAGGACCGGCTGGCGATCCAGACGACGGTAGCGCCATTCGGCGAAAGCCTGGTGCAGAAAGTGATCGAGGAGGAGCTGGATCGCGGCGGGCAGGTATTTCTCGTGCACAATCGCGTGGAATCGATCGCGTCGCTGGCGTCGCTGGTGAAGCGGGTGGTGCCGCGGGCGCGGATCGTGGTGGGCCACGGCCAGATGCGCGAGACGGAACTCGAGAAAGTGATGATGAAATTCGTGCGGGGCGAGGCAGATGTGCTGGTGTCTACCACGATCATCGAGAACGGGCTGGATATCCCGCGCGCGAACACGATCGTGATCAATCGCGCGGACCGCATGGGGCTTTCGGAGCTGTACCAATTGCGCGGGCGAGTGGGGCGGTCGAACCAGCGGGCGTACGCCTATCTGCTCGTGCCGCCCGATGTGTCGCTTACGCCGATCGCGCGTCAACGCCTGGCCGCGCTCAAGGAATTCAGCGACCTCGGCGCGGGATTCCGGATCGCGGCGCTCGACCTCGAACTGCGCGGCGCCGGAAACCTGCTGGGCCGGGAACAGCACGGCCATATCGAGGCGGTCGGCTTCGACATGTACTGCCAGATGATGGAGCGAGCCGTAGCCGAGCGAAAAGGCGAGGCGGTGACGCCGGAGCGGCGGGCGACCCTCAACCTGGGCCTCGACGTGCGCATCCCGTCGGAGTACATCGATAGCGAGAATCTGCGGCTCAGAATCTACAAGCGGATCGCGAGCGTGATCTCGGACGCCGGGCGCGATGAAGTGCGCCGCGAGCTCGATGACCGGTTCGGACCGCCGCCGCCGGCCGTGGTGAACCTGCTCGACTATGCGGTGCTGAAAGCACAAGCGGAGAAGCTGCTGGTGGCGTCGATCGACCGGCGGGGAGACGAGATCGCGATCAAATTTTACGAGGACACGCCGCTCGGCCCGGAGCGGCTCGTGAAACTGATCCGAAAACACCGGGATATGAGGCTCGATCCGACCGGCGTACTGTGGCTGCATTGGAAGGGATACAAAGGTGGCGTGATGGAGGCAGTCAGAAACGTATTGCGGCAACTACAATCGTAGAGATAGAATTTCGCGAGAGACCCACATGAAAATCCGAAATTTGCTTTCCGTAGCATGCTTGACCGGCTTTGCCCTGTTTTTCGCACCATCCGGAGTGCGCGCCCAATCGCAGGCGGCTCAGTCGTCGAAGGACACCCTGATCGAAGAGATCGTGGCACGCGTGAACAATCAGATCATCACGCTTTCCGACTACCAGAAAGCGGCGCAGGGCTTGGCCGAAGAGGTTCGGCAGGACTGCCAGAATTGCACGCCGGACCAAGTGCAGACCGAGATGAAGGAGCGGCAGAAAAACCTGCTCCGAGACATGATCGATCAGCAGCTCCTGATCGAGCGCGCCAAAGACATGGGGATCGACGTGGAGGCGGATCTCGTGAAGCGGCTAGATGAGGTCCGCAAAGAAAACAATCTCGCCACGATGGACGACCTGGAAAAAGCCGTCGAGAAACAAGGAATCGTCTGGGAAGACTACAAGCAGCAGATGCGCAACGGCTTGCTGACGCAGAAGGTAATTCAGCAGGAAGTGGGCGGCCGGATGGACATCGGCCCGGATGAGATCAAGAAGTACTACGACGCGCATAAGCAGGACTTCGTCCGGAAGGAACAAGTGGACCTTTCCGAGATTTTCCTGAGTACGGAAGGAAAGACGCCGGAGGAAATTGCAGCCATCAAGACGAAGGCTGACGACCTGCACAAACGGATCGTGAACGGCGACGATTTTGCCGAGCTGGCGAAGCGTCGCTCGGAGGGTTCAACGGCCCAGGATGGCGGCGAACTGGGAACCTACGAGCGCGAACAGCTTGCGCCTCAGCTCGCCGATGCTGTCTTCAAGCTGGACAAGAATGGCGTCACTGACGTGATCCAGACGAGGACAGGGTTTGAGATCCTGAAGGTGAACGAGCATTATCAGGCGGGCTTGCAGCCGGTCGATAAGGTCTCGGACCAGATCACAAACATCATCTACAAGCAAAAAATGGATCCCGCGATGCGCAGCTATCTCGCCGAGCTGCGTGAAGAGAGTTACGTGACAGTGAGGCCCGGATTTACCGACACGGCTGCCGTGCCGGGAGCGACCGTGATCCAGGAAGTCGCTCCGACGCCGGATGCCGTTACGAAGAAGAAAGGGAAGCACAAAGTGCCGATGCCCAACGTCAACGGCGGTCTATGAAATCCCACTTCATCACCGATCTCGCGGACGGACAGTTAGTTGCTTCACTCTTCCTGGTTCGCGAGAAGGAAGTCCGCACATCGCAGCGCACCGGAACCTCCTGGCTGCATCTGGAGCTCGCCGACCGTACCGGAACGATCCCGGCGAAGATGTGGGAGAACTACGCGACGCTGGCGGCTACCTTCGAGTGCGACGACGTGGTGCAGATTCGCGGGCGCGTAAAGCTCTACAACGGGCGCAAGGAATTGACGCTCGAGCAGATCGTTCCCGCGCTCGAGCGCGATTACGATCTTGGGGACTTTCTCGCGCATACGAAGTACGACGTGGAAGAGCTCTACGGCCGGTTGCGCCAGGCGATCGGCGGCATGAAGAATCCGTGGTTGAAGAAGTTGCTCGAGAGCGTGGTGAACGATCCGGCCATCGCGCCGAAACTGAAGCGCGCACCCGCGGCGATGACGATGCATCACGCGTATCTCGGCGGTTTGCTCGAGCACGTGGTGAGCCTGATGGGTCTGGCGGCCGGCGTTTCGGCGCACTATCCGCAATTGGACGCGGACCTGCTGCTCGCGGGCGTGGTGCTGCACGATATCGGAAAACTGGATGAGTTGCGCTACACTCGCGCGATCGATTATTCGACCGAGGGCCGGCTTCTCGGGCACATCACAATCGGGGTCGCGCTGGTGCGGGAAAAGCGGAAGGCGATTCCGGGATTTCCGGAACCACTGGGAATTCTGCTGGAGCATCTGATCCTCAGCCATCATGGTTCGTACGAATTCGGTTCGCCGGCGCTGCCGCAGATTCCGGAGGCGCTGGCGCTGCATTTCATCGACGACCTGGATTCGAAGATGGCGGGGGTATACGCGACGCTCGATTCCGCGAGCGGCGAGGAGATCTGGACCGAACGCAATCCTTCGCTGCGGCGGTCGCTCCTGCGGACAAAGCCGTTCCTGGACGATAAGGCCCCGACCGCCGCAACGACGGCGACACTGCCTTTTGACGCTGCAAAGGACGCGGAGAAAAGATGACCCTGCCGCCGAACGAAACGATCGAGAAGGACGCGTTGCTGCCGCATTTGTCGAAGCGGTCGGTGCTTGATCTGGCGCCCCTCGAACTCGATTGCATGAACACGCTGTGGCCGATCGGCGAAGGCACGGTGCGCGAAATCCGCGACCAGCTGGCGCCGCGCCGCGCGCGCGCTTACACCACGATCATGACGATCATGGACCGGCTGGCGCGCAAGGGAGTGGTCGAGCGGCGAAAGATGGGGCGGGCCTACGTCTACCGGCCGAGGTTGAGCGCAGAGGAGGCTCGGGCGCAGGCGTTGGGTCAGGTGATCGAGGGCTTCTTCGGCGGGTCGAAGGAGGCGTTGCTCGCGCATCTTGTAAACGGCTCCGGACCGCGGCGCGCCGTGGCAGTGGCGGCATCCGTTTCGGCCACGCCGACGGCAAAGGATGTTGAGGCAGGCGAAACCTTCGCGCGAGAATGGCTCGACAGCACGCGCGTCTAGCGCGACTCTCTTCCTATGTTTCCAGCTGAACTCAAAATCCGGGATGTGGCGATCCGTCCGGCGACGATCCTTGCGCCGATGGCCGGCGTGACGGATACCGTATTCCGCCGGGTGATCCGGTCGCTCGGCTCGTGCGGGCTGATCATGACCGAGTTCACCAGTGCCGAAGGACTCACCCGAAAGGCCGCGCGCACGCTGCGCTATCTTTATTTCGACGAGGACGAGCGGCCGATCGCGGCGCAGATTTTCGGGTCCGATCCGAGCGTGATGGCTTCGGCAGCCTCGCTTACAGAGGATCTGGGCTTCGATCACGTCGACATCAATCTGGGCTGCCCGGTGAAGAAAGTGGTGAAATGCGGCGGCTCGGGACTGCTGCGCGACCTGCCGCTTATCGAGAGGCTTTTTCGCTCGGTGCGGGCGGCCGTGCGTATTCCGCTGACGATCAAGATTCGCTCCGGCTGGGACGAGAACAACATCGTGGCCGTCGACGTAGCGCGCATGGCCGAGCAGATCGGGATCGAAGCAGTGGCCGTGCATCCGCGAACGCGCATGCAGGGGTACGCAGGGACAGCCGACTGGAGCGTGATCCGCGCGGTAAAGGAAGCCGTGCGCATTCCTGTGATCGGCAACGGCGACATTCGCACGCCGCAAGATGCGGTGCGAATGATCGAAGAAACCGGCTGCGACGCGGTGATGATCGGGCGAGCCGCGTCTTCGAATCCGTGGATCTTCCGGCAAATCGGTGATTACATCGCGACGGGACGCTACGACGAGCCCACCGAGGGGGACCGCTACCGGCTGCTATCAGGTTACTTCCGTAGTTTGATCGACGCCGAAATGCCGGACGCGATCGGTAAGATGAAGCAGTTTGCGACGTTCTTCACACACGGCGTGCGCAACGGCGGCGATCTGCGGCATCAGGTGCATCATGCGCAGACCGCCGGCGAAATCCTGGATCGCGTCGACGCCTTCTTTTCGCGCGTTCCGGTGAACTGCGACCGCGCCGCTTCCTAAAATCACTCCGGTTTTGCGAGGCCTTTCGCGATCGCATCATCGAGAAGCTGCTTCATTTGCTCCGCCGCTTCCCGGGCCCGCTCCATCTGTTGCCGCGCCATCTCGCCCTCCTGCCGGCCCAGTTCGCCCATTTGGCGTCCAAGCTCGCCGGCTTGGCGTCCGAGATCGTTCATCTCGTCCCCGGTTTGCCAGCGCGTCTCGCCGAGCTGGCGCTGCAGTTCGCCGACTTCCCGTTGCAGGTCGCCCAGTTGTTGCATGGTCGCGCCGCTGGCGGTGAGATTTTTCACTTCGTCCTGGAGTTTCTGCAGCTGCGCCGATAGATCGGGAATTTTCACCCGGATGTCGGCCATTTTCTGCTGCACCTCTTCACTTATTTGTTTTCCGAGTTCTTCCTGCTTCTTGCGGAGCGCGTCTTGGTCTTTCGCGAAGTTGTTTCGCGAAGCCCATAGCTGCTTCGCGCGATCGACCGTGGCCCGATCGCGAATGACGTAGGATTTTTCGTCGCGCTCGAACCAAATGAAATCGCCCGGTATTTTGTCGCTGAGCGATTTCGCGTGTTGCATGTCCTCCTGGGAACCGGAGATCACCCACGGCTCCGAGCCCGGCGTGACGATCACGAAGCGCGAGCCCCAGGGCCAATAGCTGTTTCCCCAATTCCAATCGCCCCAGGCTGACGCCGGCGCTGGCGGTGCCGGTGGGGTCGTTGGAACCTGCGCCACGGGAGGCGCCGGCGCGACTTGTTGCAAGGGAGGCAGAGGCGCAACCATCGGCGCCGCGTCAGTTGCGCTTGGCTCGCTCGGATCGTTTGGCACATTGGGGAGCGGCGTAACCGCCGGCAGCGGAGCGGGCTCGGGCTCGGAGTTTGCGCTCGGGTTCGCAGGCGGCGCGAGCTGAGGCGGCGGGGGAGGGGCAGGCTCAGGAACTTGCTGCGCCTGCGCGCTGAAAAAAGAAGGGTGCAGCGACGCGGTTAAGGCGACAACCGGCGCCGCACATATGACCAGCCATATCGCGAGAGCTTTCGTCAGTCTGTTCGACATCACTCTCCTCCACGCCAGAATTCGCTCGACTCTTTTTTCCGCCTGACCGGTTTTGGCCATCGCGACTCCATGCCACCAGACGCGTTCCGGCGCCGCCTCAAGCTCGGCAAAGAATCCGAGCAGAGTCTCGGCGTAGCGCGTGCGGTCGGCTCCGCCCGCCAGAGCGGCCTCGTCGCTTGCCTGTTCCGAGAATTCGTCCAAATGGCGATCGAGCCACCACGCCAGCGGGCTGAACCAGAAAAACGCGCGGTGAATCAGCGCCACTCGTTGCCACAGCGCGTCGTGCCGTTCGACGTGCGAGAGCTCGTGCGCCAGCACGGCCGAAAATTCCTCGTCGTCCCATGCGTGCCAACCGGCGGGGAGCAGCACGACGGGCATGCGCACGCCCAGCATCAGCGGCACCGATAGCACGCCGGATTCCGCCAGGCGCGGCATCGCGCGCAAGCCGGCAGCGCGCGACGCTGTGGAAAGAATTTGCATCGCTCGCGGTTCGCAAATCGATATCGCTGCGTCCTGCAGCCGTTTCCCACAGCGAATCCCGATGGCTAGCCTAAGAAAGAATCCGAGAACGATGGCCAGATACGCGGCGATGGCGAGAATGGGCCACGGCAATTGCCGACGCCCGCTGGAGGCGACAGGCATTCGTTCCGGCGCGGAGGCTGCTTTGGACGTCGCCGGCGCCAGGTCCGCCGCGCCCGGCGAAATCCCAAGCGCTGGCGCAACTGGGGCCGGATATGCCGCAATAATTTGGGGCGCTTCCGCTTGAACGGCCGTGGCGTGCCCCGGCAGGTCCGGAATCGAAACGGGGAGTGGAATCGCCGGGCAGAGAGCGATCAGCAAGGGCATCGCGAGAGCGGCGATGAGAACGCCCCGCCATGCGAGCAGCTTCGTTCTCACGCCCTTGACGCGAAATGCCGCGAGCAGCACGGCTGCGAGACAGGCGAGCAGAATCGAACGTGCGGCGGCGCTGGCGAGGATGGCGAGAACACTCGAGCCTGCATGAATCGTTGCGGGCGACATGATCAACTTCCCTTCTTTGCGGAGCTGTCCCTCGCTCCGGTTGGGGATTTCGTTTCCGTTTTCTGCTCTGCGATTTTCCGCGCGAGGCGCTCGAGCTGCTCGCGGTCGATCACGGCGTGATCGACCATGCCGACAACGAGCTCCTCGGCCGAGCCGCCGCAGAATCGGTCGATGATGCTCTTCACCGCGCGCACGGCCACGTTTTGCCGGGCTTCGGCGGCGCGGTAGATGTATGTGCGGCCTTCCACCTGATGCGAGACGAATCCCTTCTGTTCCAGCCGGCTGAGAATCGTGCGCACGGTCGATTCCTTCATCGGGCGCGTGGGCGCAAGGGCCTCGCGGCAGGATTCCGCGGAGCAGGGCCCGTGAGCCCAGACATAATCCATCACCGTCTGTTCGACTTCGCCGAGGCCCTTTGGGCGCTTTCCGTGTGTGCTATTCATCGTAGCGCTACAATATGTAGCGGATGGATGAATCGGTGTCAAGCGGAATTTTCGAGGGCCTTTTGCCGGGGAATTATCGGGCGGCGCGCCTGGATACCCAGGCGCCTTACTCGTCGCGCGTGATCAGGAGCTGTTTATAGGCCTCTCGGCGGGTGATCCCGCGCTCGCGGGCGGCTTGCTTCAGCGCGGCTTTGCGGTCGACGCCGCGGTCGTTCATGATTTCGTCCACGCGGCGCGCGAGCGGGATGAGGCTTGCCGTTGGCGCGTCGGCCTCGGCGTGCGTTGCGTGCCCATCGGGCGGACCGATGAGCAGAGTGATTTCGCCGCGAGGCGCTTTCTTTTGCGCCGCGGCGAGCAGGTCTTCGATGTGCCCGCGCTGGAATTCTTCGAAGGCCTTGGTGATTTCGCGCGCGATCACTGCGGGACGATTGCCCAGGATTTCGAGCGCGTCCTCGAGCGTATCGAGCAGGCGATGCGGCGCTTCGTAGATCGCGACGGTTCGCGGCTCGGTTGCGAGATCGCGAAGGGCCTTGCGGCGCGCCGTGGGCCGCGCCGGTAGAAAACCAACGAAAATGAATTCGCTGACGGGCATTCCTGAAGCCGCCAGCGCGGCGACAAACGCCGAGGCGCCGGGCACGGGTACGACCTCGATTCCGTGGCGCAGGCAGAGGCTCACGAGGCGGTAGCCGGGATCGGAAATGGCGGGCGTGCCGGCATCGCTGACGAGCGCAACTTTCGCACCCTGCTCGAGCTCGATGACGATTTCCGGGGCGCGCGTGATTTCGTTGTGCTCGTGGTAGCTGACGAGGCGCTTCGGGATGTCGAAATGCGAGAGAAGTTTTTGCGTCTGGCGCGTGTCTTCGCAGGCGATCACGTCGGCTTCTTTGAGAATGCGAAGGGCGCGCAGCGAAATGTCTTCGAGATTGCCAATGGGCGTCGCGACGACGTAGAGGCAACCTCCGCTGACGTCGTCTGGCTTCGGTTTCGAACTGTTTTTAGTCGCCATCCGCGGAGCCACGCTGCTCGGCCCATTGAGCGTATGTCGGGCGACGCTTTTTGGCAAGATGGGAAGGGCCCCATCCGATTCGCCAAATTCCATGATTAAGAGGCGTCGAAATTGACAGAGATGGGCTGGTTCGCTACTCTGGTTCATCCGAAACTACACGCGAAGGAGCAATAAATGGCTCAGGGTACGCCGGTAAAGCATCGAAAGAAGACGAAATCGGTCCTCAAGAATATCCGCCAGGCCGAGCGGCGCGCGGCGATCAACCGCATGAATCGCACCCGGGTGCGCACGTCGCTGCGCCGGATGCGTGCGGCATTGGCCGCCGCGGATAAGGCGGGCGCCGAAAAGCTGCTGTCCGCGACATTCTCCGATCTCGACAAGGCGATTCGCAAGGGCACGCTGGCCGAGAACACCGCGAACCGGTACAAGTCGCGGCTGGCGCTTGCGTTGAACGGGCTGCAGGCGAAGAAGTAACAGCGGCGAGAACGAACGATTTTCGCTGAGGCGCTCCGAGGTTCGGAGCGCCTTTTCTTTTGCCCTACCGGGTGTGGGAAACCAACGCGGACGCAGGCGTCGTGAGGCGGGCGATCAGGAATTCCATCAGCGCGCGCGGGTCCGGATTCGAGGATTTCAATTGGCTATCGGCGTCGGCGAGGGCGACGAGCCCTGCGAGGAGTTCGCTCTTCGGCACGCGATGTGCCTGGCGGACGGCTGCTTCCGCGGCTTCGGGGCGCATGCCGAGCTGCCGCGCGGCCTGAAAACCGGCCGTGTGAACGGGCAGGTCGCGGGCTTCGATGAGTTTGCGATAGGTCCACGCAAGAGCGCCGACGATCCCGATGGGCTGTTCGCCTTCGCGCATAAGATTATCGAGGAAGGCGAGAGCGTCGCGTCGCCGGCGGCTGGCCAGCATGTCGGTGAGCTGCCAGACGGTATTCTTGCGCGCCGCGACGACGAGAGTTTCGACATCGGCGGCAGTGATGCGGCGTCCGAGCGCGTAGGTGGCGAGCTTCTCGAGTTCGCCGCGCATGCGGGCAGGTTCGCCGTTGACGATATCGGCGAGTAACGCGGCAGCGTCGCGGTCGATTTCCGCGCCGAGATTCTTCGCCATTTGCGCCGCGAGCGCCGCGGCTGATTCGCCGCCAATCGTCAATTCGACCACCAGAGCTTTCTCGCCAAGAAGCTTGCGGAATTTCTGGCGGCCGTCGAGTTCGGAGGCCTCGAGCACCAGGACGGTGAATGGCGCGGGCGAACTCAGATACTTTTCGAGCGCGTCGATAATTTCCTCGCGCGACTTCTCGCCGAGCTTTTCGACAGATTCCACATCCTCGACGACGATCACCTGGCGCGGAGCCAGCATCGGCAAAGTCTCGGCGCGCTGCAAAATCTCATCCCATCCCGCATCGCGAGCGGAAAGCCGGGCGAGGGCCCAGTCGCGGACATTCTCCGGCACACACGCTTCGATAATGCGATTGCGGCACATCTCGCGCAGGTAGTGGTCGGTGCCGACGAGAAGCACCGCGCCAATGGCTTTCCCGCGAGCCAGCTGTTCGAGCAGCTTTTCGGGGGATGCCGGCGCCATCAGAAGCCCTCCAGCACATTGGCGACGATATGCGACGCGAGATCGCGAGACATTCGCTCAAGCGCGGGATCTTGCTGTTCGAAGAAGCTGTTCACGTCTGTCGAGATCTGATATTGATCGCGGAAAACCATATCGTTGTCTTGATACACCGGCTTTTGGGTGTGGTTGTCGACGAGAGAAATCTTCGTGTGTACCGTGACGAGCATGGTGGTGACTTCGCCTGTCGTCGCGTTGAACAGCACGGGCGTCGTCTCGATCGAAAGCACTTCGCCGTGAAGCACGGCGTCGGCCGAGGCCGGATCCTGCACAACGTGATATTTCGTGCGCGTGATGAACTCGCGGATCGTCGCTTCCGTGAAGCGCTGCTCGATGCGATAGCGCGTCGTATCGTTCTTGAAAGCCGGAATCGCGATGGTGGTCCATTCGGACGGCAGATTCGCGGTGTGTCCGGCAACGTGGTAGCCGCAACCCTGGACGAAAATCGCGGCCAGGAGAGCGGCAAGAAAAACGGAGAAGGATAAAGGCGCGCGCTGCGTCCTTGCGGATCGCGCTGAGTGACGCGACGTCTCAATCGGGCAACTTCGCAACAAGTTCCTCCGCGATGCGCACGGCGTTGGTGGCTGCGAGGCGCAGATTATCGACCACGCCCCAAATCCAGGCGCCGCTCTCGATGCTGGGATCGGATTCGATCCGCGCGAGATGAATCTCGCTCTCTCCGGCAACGCTGACGTTGCTCGGCGAGGCATCGTCCGCCGCTGCCACCTTTACGCCGAGTCCGGCAAACGCCGCTTCGAGCTGGCCGAACGATTCGGCGCGGCCGGACGAGGCAAGATCAGCATAAGCAGCGAAAGCATACCCGTAAAATACGGGCGCTTGCACCAGTTGAATTGCGGGCACGGGAGCGCGGCCCGCGAGATAGCGGACCACGTCGCGGGCGACGGCGGCTCGCGCATCCTCGATTCCCGGCTTGCTCGCTTCGCCGTATCGCGCGAGCAGATTGAAGGCCACCTGCGCGCCGAAGACAGTGCGGTCGGTTTCGCGGAAGGAAAGGAGGCTCGCCGTCTGGCTCTCGAGTTCCTCGATGCCGGCCTGGTCGCGATCCGAGACAGGAGGAAAGAGGAGCAGGACGATTCGCTGCGGTTGAGTTTTGGCGAATCCCGCGGCGAGCGTGCAAGCGACGATCACGGGCGCGGCGGGCGAAGCGTAAGCAACCGGCGCGGGCGAAGGGCTCGGCGAACTTTCCGGAGGCAAGGTCGATGTGAGAGATGGAATCCACATGAGGGCGCCAGAGCCGCTGGGGGTCGCCAATAAAGCGCCCGTGAGATCAATCACGGTGGCGCCTGCGCCTTGAGCCGTGCGCCAGTTGCGCTCGGCGTCGGCCGGCGTGCCGGCAAAGAAGACGAAGCGCGCGCCCTCGAAACTATCTTCTTCAAGCGCGCGGATAAAGGTGGGTTCGCCGGCTGCTTCCGTCAGGGTTCCGGCCATCACGCTCTCGTCGAGCAGGATGACGTCGCTCGCAGGGAAATTGCGGTCTTCGAGAACCTGTTTGAGTTCCTTGCCAAGAAGGGAAGACGCGCCGACAATGGCGACGCGATGGAGAATCCCGTGCCCGGCGGGCATGGCTTAGGCGTGGCGCGAGGCGACGCGGCGCCGCACCGTCTTTACTGCCTGTAGAACCAGGCCGTGCACGGTATAGACGCTGGCGATGACCATGAGTGTGGGGCCGGAGAATTTGAAGATCGCACCGATCAAAAGGACGATCAGTACGACGAACATGGAGGGGCGGCGGCGCGCCCACTCGATGTCCTTGAAGCTGTAATGGCGAATCGTGCTGGACATGAGACCGCCGAGCAAAACCAGCAGCAGAAGCCAGAGGACGGAGAATCGAGCGTCCGAAATCGGAATCTGAAAGAAGTGTACCGTGGCGGCGATCATGCCGGCCGCCGCTGGACACGGCATGCCCACAAAGAATCGGCTACTGCCCTCGGCCATGCCCTGAATATTGAAGCGCGCAAGCCTCCACGCCGTGCAGCCGAGATAGAAGAATCCGAGCAGCCAGCCGAGCTGCGTCAGATGGAGAATATCGGGCGCGGCCTCGGCGGCCATCGCTCGCACGCCCCAGGCGTAAGCCAGGAAGGCGGGCGCGATGCCAAAGCTGATGATGTCCGCCAGGGAGTCGAACTGCTTGCCGAATTCGCTATTCGTGCCCATGGCGCGGGCGACGCGCCCGTCGAGCGAATCGAGGATGATTGCAAAACCGATGGCGCAGGCAGCGTTGTCGAAATCGACGGCGCGGCCCTCGAGCGTCGCGAGGATCGCATAGTAGCCGCAAAGAAGATTGGCGACCGTGAAAGCGCTCGGAAGGAGATACACGCCACGCCGCAACCGGTGATTGCGGAAGAGGCGGCGAGGTTCTTCTTCGTGGCCGATCGGATCTATGGTGTTGAATTCCATTTGGCTATAACGCTCGCTCCGCCGGCGACATTCTGGCCCCGCTTCACCACGATTTCCGCGGTCATCGGCAGCCAAATATCCACGCGCGAGCCAAACCGAATCAGTCCCACGCGCTGGCCCAGGGAGACTTCTTCACCCGGACTTTTCCAGCATAGCACGCGGCGCGCGATGGCTCCGGCGATTTGTTTGAAAACCATGGTTCCCTGTAACGAATCGATATAGATGACGTTTTGCTCGTTTTCGCGCGAAGCCGCGGAACGAAATGCGCCCATGAATTTGCCCGGGCGATAGACGACGTTTGCGATGCGCCCGGCAACCGGAGCGCGCTGCACGTGGACATTCCAGATCGAAAGAAAAATGCTGATGCGCCGGCCCATGGCCGCGTCAAGCGGTTCGTCCACGATCTCGACGATCCGGCCGTCGGCGGGAGAGACGACAACGCCGGGATCGGAGGGGATGACGCGCTCGGGGTCGCGGAAGAAATAGAAAACGAAGAGGCCGAGGAAAACGAAGATTGCCGCCGGCCATTTCCATCCGAAGAAAAAGCAGATGACTCCGATGGCGATCGGAGGAATCGCGAAGCGATACGCCTCTTTAACCATGGTTGCGGAAGCCCGATTTCATCCGGGCGGGAGCTGCGCCTCACAAGAATCAGATTTGGGGGAGGAGACCTCTAACGCCGCAGCCGAAATGAGATCCGCCGGCCTCAGCGCAACGGCGCTCCTGAATCGAGTACAGCCGTATTGTACGACAGAAGTGAACGGTCGGCTCGACGTTAGTGAGGCAAATGCCGGTAGCGCGCCAGAATCGATTCCATCTGATCCTTCAGGCGCAGCTTGATTTTTTTCAGCGTCGCTTCCTGCAGGAGATCTTCCGAGCTTAGATATGCTGAGTTGAGGATTTCTTCGAGGCGGGATTCACAACGAGAATGCTCTTCGACAAGACTGCGAAACTCCGGATCCTTTAAGAACAGGGTCTGCCTTATATCCTGAGTCGTGGTAGGCATAGGCTCCCTCCGAATTGGAAAGCGTTCACATAAGCGTAACAATTACCACAAACGAGCAGCGAATCCAATAGTCCGGTCGAAAGTTTTCGATCAGGGTCGCGAGAACGCTTGTGCCAGGACGGAACTCTCCTTGTCGGAGTCCGACTTCCTGCCCCACGTCCAGTAGAGACCCAGATATGCATAGTTTTCTCCCTGGCCGAAAGCGCTATGACCATAGCAGAAAAGCAGTTGAAAGCCCGGATTTCGGAAATAGTAGTAGCCGCCGATATCGACCAGCGTCGAAGATCTTGTTTGGGGCGCCGCGAGGCCTTCGCCGCCATGAGAGAAGACTTCCGTCCCCAGGGTCAGTTTCTTGCCGATGTCGCGCTGAACGAGCCAGCCCCCAAAAGTGAAATTCCGGTAGCCGGCCGCCATGTTGATCACTTCCCCTGCGCCGCCATAGGTGGTCCAGGGACCGAAGCTTTTCTGCGCCCAGATAGGCAGCTTGGTCCACCCTCTTCCGACGCCAAGGCCATTTGTGGGATTGCCGGTGGGAATCTCAAACATCGTGAACGTGCCCACCATGGGACGGTGCTTGGTCTCCTGTATGAAACGGAATTTGACGCCGGCTTCCGTGTCTCCCAAGCCAAAAGCGCTCGGGCCATTTGAGGGAAAGACGGCGGCAGCCGGCAGAATGATGTGAAGCTGGACGTTCGGAATAACACCCCAATTGAATTCGACCGCTGGGCCGGTGGAGTCCATTTCAGGCGCGGTGCCGTCCGCGCCGCCGAATACGTAGAGCTCGTAGTGATGAAAATCGACAGGCTCAGGATCATCCGTCTGGAATGGCGGCCCGGCCAAAACAGCCGCTGGCGCAAGCAGGGCAACCAGAAGCAAGAAACGGCGCGCCATCCTCATCTTGAATCTTCCCCTGAGAACTACAGCGAATTCAGAAGCTCGACGGAAAGCAGGCGGGCTTTTTGAGCCAGATTCTGCGCGCGAGCCCAATCGCCGCCTTTACTTGCGTCACGTGATTGCGAAGCGAAGCTGGTGATTTTTGCGACGAGGTCTTGTTGTGCGGCGCTAAGCTGCTTTCCAGTTGCCTGGCCCAGATTCTTTTCGGCGACGGCGAGATCGTCAGCCGTATTGCGCTCGTAGCTCGCTTGGTCTCCCGGGGAAAGCTCCGGAGTGATCTGCAGCGCGGGCCTGCGGGCAGCGGACCCCACGTCGCCTTCACTCGAGGACTGTCCCTCGGACGGCCGGCGCGGAATCGGCGCGGGCGTCGTTGCTGGAATTGCGACCGACGGCACGGAACTGGGGGGCGCCGGAATCGAGGGCGGGGGTGCGGCGGCAACCTCCGTCGGAGGAGTCGCGTCAGTATCGGGCGCCGTTGTCATCGGGCGGTCAGCTTGGGCAGGCGCCGGCGCGGGAGCGGCAGCGGGCGCCGAGGCACGAATGTCCTTTCCTTCGCATCCCGCGATCACGAGCGAAAGCGAGCACGCCAGAAGGGCCAGGACGATTCGGCTGTGGAAACGGCTGGGCATTATCGTTTTTCGGCCGCAAACGGCTGACCAAGATCGGGAACCTTACCCGCGGGAGCGTCGGCTGCGCGCCCGAGGGGCAATTCTATGCGAAAGGCGGTGCCGCGTCCCATCTCCGATTCGAATTCTATCCGCCCGTTGTGCAGCTGCACGAAGCGAAACGTGTTGGCAAGGCCGATGCCGCTGCCGCCCGGTCGCGTGGTGAAGAAAAGCTGGAATATTTTCTTTTGATCTTCCGGCGAAATTCCCTTGCCCGAATCCCGCACCTCAATGATGGCGTAGTCGTTGTTGTGTTGCAGCGAGAGGGTGATTGTGCCGCCTGGGCCGGTGAAATCGCAGGCATTCAGGAGCAAATTGAGGACAGCCTGATGGATAAGTTGATGATCCACCAGCACAGGAGGGAATGCGTCGGGCAAACTGGCCGCCAGCGTTAGGCCGGCCTTGTTGATTGACGGGCGCGCCGCGTCCAAAACGTCCGCGAGGAGCGCAGGCAAGGACGTTTCTTCGAGGCTGATCTCGATGGGCTTGGTGAAATTGAGGAACGTTTTTACCGCTCGATCGAGCCGGTCGATTTCGCTATCGAGCATCTTCACCGCCTGCTGCGGCTCGGGATCGATGGGCATATTGGCTTTCAGCACTTCGAGCCACAGGCGCATGGAATTGAGCGGGTTTTTCACCTCGTGCGCCACCCCGGCCGTCACGCGCCCGAGAGCCGCGAGCCGTTCGGAGACCTGCAACTGGCTGCCAATACGCTCGAGAGATTCCACGTCGCGCAGCGTGACGAGCGTTCCCATCCGTGCTCCATGCTCGCGGATTACCTGTACGTTCACGCCGATCCGCTGCGATCCGTCTTTTCCTTCAAGCGTCAGTTCCCTGCCCTCTACGGGCGCGATTTCCTCGCCCTGAATCTGCAGGACGCCGCGCAATGGATGGCGCGCCGGAAAGATTTCGCTCACGCCCCGTCCCCTCAAATCGTCCGGCGGACGGCCGAGGAATTTTTCCACCGAGGGGCTGACGAGAACCGCGCGGCCCTCGGAATTGAAGAGAAGGAGCCCATCTCCCAGGCCGCTCATCACCTGGTCGAGATTCTCGCGCAATGTGCTGAAAATTTCGCGAACGTCGCGCAATTGCTTGCCGATGCCCACGATCTTGGTGCTGACGGCACCCAGCTCGTCGCCTCTTTCCACAGCGGGCCCGGCATCGAATTGGCCCGCCGAGATGCGATCCAATTGCGCCGAGATGCGCTCGATCGGCGCAAGGGCCACGCGGCTGAAGACGAATGCAAATAGCGTCGAGAGCAGCACGGAGCCGAGCGCCCACGTTCCCGCAGACCGCAGCCCGGGCGAAATTTGATCGCGGATCAGAGCCGAGGAGAGGCTGATCCGGATATCGCCAAAGGGAGCGGTTCTTATTTCGAAGGGGAGCGAGAATTCGTAGATTTGCGGCGGACCGTAGAGTTCGCGCAACTGCTCGAAGAATCCCGCGCGGACCAGCGAGCTGATCGGAGGCCGAGCCGCGACTTTCTGGTCGCGCAGCGACGCATCGCTCGACAACAGCACGATGCCGTCTTTGTCGCTGATCGTAATTTCGTAGATCGTGGCGGAGATGCCGACGTCGGATTCGATCAGCGAGTTGAGCGTGCTGCTGTTGTCGAAGGCGCGGCGCACGTAGTCGCGGAGGTCGGCGGGATCGAGCGAGGCAGGCGCGTCTCCGCGCTCGGTGGCTTGCTCGAGCGCGTTGCCACAGGCGCTGTAGACCTGCTGGGCGACGAAGCTGGCATTGTCGTTCGCCTGCCGCAGGGTCTGCCGCATGAGCCGCCCCAGATACAGAGCCGACACCAGCGCGACGACCGCGAGCACCAGCAGCGAGGTGGCAAGCGTAAGTTTAGTTTTCAGGCTGAGACGCATCTTTCCGCCCCGCCTCGTATTCCTTCAGCTTATTGTGCAGCGTTTTTAGACTGATTCCGAGCAGCTCGGCCGCGCGCGTCTTATTCTGGCTCGTCGCCGCCAGTGTTTGAAGAATCAGCTCGCGCTCCATGTCGTCGACGGTGGTGCCGATGGGGAAACGAATGCCGTTCAAGCCGGCCGTCACGGTGGCTGCCGCGTGCCCAAAATCCGATGGCAGGTGTTGCCGGCCGATGATCCCGCGGTCGGAAGCAATTGCCGCGCGCTCGAGCACGTTGCGCAGTTCGCGCACGTTTCCGGGCCATGGATAGGAACGCAGGAGCTCCATCACGTCCGCGCCGACGCCTGAGACCTTCTTGCCGTGCTTTTCCGAGATTTCTTCCAGCAGATGTTCGATCAAAAGCGGCAGATCCTCTTTGTGCTCCCGCAAGGGCGGCAGATGGATGTGGAAGACGTTGAGGCGGAAATAGAGATCCTGCCGCAAATGTCCATCGGCGACGGCTTGCTCGGGGTTCTTGTTAGTGGCCGCAAGCACGCGCACGTCCACCGGGGTCTCCACCTTGCTGCCGAGCCGCCGGACCTTGCGGTCTTCGAGAACCCGCAGGAGCTTTGCTTGGGTCGGGGCCGGCATTTCGCCGATTTCGTCGAGCAGAAGCGTGCCGCCGTGGGCCAGCTCGAAGCAGCCGATGCGGCGTTCGGCAGCGCCCGTAAAGGCGCCCCGTTCGTGGCCGAAGATTTCGCTTTCCATCAGCGATTCAGGAATCGCCGAGCAATTGATGGCGATAAAAGGCCGATCGGCGCGTGGAGAAAGCATGTGCAGCGAGCGAGCGACCATTTCTTTTCCCGAGCCCGTTTCGCCCGTGATCAGAATAGAAGCCGTCGAGGGCGCCGCCGTTTCCACCTGCCTCATCACTTCCTGCATTGGACTCGACGAACCAACCAGCACGCCGAGTTTGCCCGCGTCCCGCAGTTGGCGGGTAAGCACGGCGACCGCCTGGCGGTCCCTCAGGCGCCCGAAGGCACGGTCGAGCAGCGCGCGAAGGACGGGAGGCTTGAGCGGCTTCTCGATATACCAAAATGCACCCGCTTCAATCGCCTGGACCACGCGCTCGTCGCTGCCGCGTCCCGTGATGATGATGACGGGAGTCCTCTGGATTTCGTCGCCCAACTGGCGCAGCAGGTCGAGCCCGTTCATGCCGGGAAGTTCGACATCCGCAAGCATCACCTGCGGATTAAATTCCTGAAACTTGGCGAGCGCGTCCTCGCCGGTGCCGACGCCAAGCACTTCGAAACTCCATTTGCGAAGGAGAGCCTCGTAGCCCTTCCGGGCGTTATCCTCGTCCTCCACAATCAGAATTCGTTGCTGGGATTGGTTTTCGGAAGCCATCCAGAATTGAATCTACCAGCAGTTTCCGGGAATTCCAAGCGAAGGCCGGCACGAGGAAAAACCGAGGCTTCGGAGGGGCTGCAGGCACACCACCGGTCTCAAGAAACGGATCCCGAACCACAACGGCCTGAGTCAGCCTGTACGATTAACCCCTTCCAAAGTAGAGCGACCGCTCGAGGATGATCTCGATTTTGGTCTCCTTTTGGAGCGTCAATTCCTGCCCGAGACCGGAGGTGACCATGTAGGCCGTGGCGGCCGCCATTGCCGCGCCCATGGCCGCGTCCTTTTCGTCGTGGGATGCTACCCCGGTCGCCGCACCCACCAGGGCGCCGGCCGCTGCTGCTTCAAGAGCTTGCTGACGTTTGCTGGAATTGACTTCGATTTCGCCCTCGCGGTCGTAGTCGACGCGGATCGAGTGGACACCGGGGAGATCATCAACCATGGCGATCAAGGGCAGCCAGCCGTCGGGGGTCCTGATATCGTCGAATGTGAGCCACATCCGGGCGCGGCCGGTCTTGCCTGCGGCTTGGACCTTATCGACATGGCCGCGTATCTCGGCGCCGGCCGGGAGAGTCGTGCCGTCGGCGCTGGCGAGCGGTTCGATCGTGTGGGCCGTGAAAGCGCGGCCGGCCTTCGAATCCCGGGAACCCAGCTCGTCATCGAGGCGGATCAGAAAGCGCGTACCCGGCGCGACCTCCTTCGGCGCCGTGGCGCCGCTCGAGTTGGAAGGCTGATCTTGCGCCACGACGAGTGACGCCGAAGGGAACGATAGGGCCAGCAAAGCAGCCATAGCCGGAAGCAGAAGGGTCCGCTTCATTGTATTCTCCTTTTCAATTTGGCTTTGGCGCTCTCTGCTGGATAGAAAGCGGTTCGGAGCAATTCGATTATCTGAGATGTCGGAAGCGCGGGGCAAGGTTGGTCGAACTCGACTGCCCCTGCGAGTCCCGATCCCCGGCGGTCATTCTAATGCAGAAGGCGACCGATTTCCATTTCGGGTCCCACACCCTTCCTACTTTTGCATCTTGCTGTCGGCCGGAGGCTTACCACTATGAGTAGTTTTACTGTCTTGCAAAGCGTTCCCTTTTGGCACTAGACTCCGCGGCATCGAACGTCGGTTCAGTCTGTAAGGGCCTTCTTTTCAGAGAATGCAGTAACCCCAGTTGGTTGTGCTTGTGCATTCACATGTCGGAATGGGACTCCCGAAAGGAGAACCCGCATGTACGCAACCGGAGCAGAAGCGGCGTTAGCCGTGCACGGTCCGCTCGCGGTCAGTGTCCTGATCGTTGAGGACGAAGACGCGACCAGGAACCTGTGCCGCGACGTGGTAGTCGACTCGGGACTGCATGCCCGCGCGGCGGCCACTACCGAGGAAGCGCTCGAAATCCTGGAACAGCACCCTGTCGACATCGTGATCACGGATCTCCGTGTCCCACAGATGGGGGGACTCGAACTCCTGAAGCACATCCGCGAGATCTACCCGCAGACCGCGGTCATAGTTCTCACGCAATACGGCACCATCGAAAGCGCAGTCGAGGCGACGCGCATGGGCGCGGCCGATTACGTGACGAAACCGTTCCACGTTCCCGAACTGCGAGGAAAACTGGATCGCGTGGTGCGGCTCCTCGAAGTCGATCAAGAAAATCGAATCCTGCGCGAACAGCTGCGCACCCGCCCGGGATTCGGCGGATTGATCGGCACGTCCACGAAAATGCAGCGGGTGTACCGTTTGATTGAAAAGGTGAGCCAGCACAACTATCCGGTGCTGATCCTGGGCGAGAGCGGAACCGGCAAGGAACTGGTGGCGCGCTCGATCCATTTTTCGGGCTCGCGAAGGAATAAGCCCTTCGTGCCGGTGGACTGTTCGGCGCTCGTTCCTACGCTGATCGAGTCCGAGCTCTTCGGCTACGTGAAGGGCGCGTTCACGGGAGCGATGCACGCCAAGACGGGGTTGATGGAATCCGCCGGAAGCGGCACGCTGTTTCTCGACGAGATCGGCGACATGCCCATTGATTTGCAGGCAAAGCTCTTGCGCGCGATTCAGGAAAAAGAAGTGAAGCCGGTCGGCTCGACGGACCGCATTTCCATTGCCGTCCGCGTGATCGCGGCAACCAACCGCGATCTCGAGACGGCAGTGCGCCAGGGCCAGTTCCGCCAGGATCTTTTCTTCCGGCTGAACGTCGTTCAGATCAAATTGCCGCCGTTGCGGGAACGCAAGAGCGACATCCCGTTGCTCGTGAACGCATTCCTCGAAAAATTCAGCGAAGCCGGCGGCATCCGCGCCATTTCAGAGGAAGCGATGGCCCGCCTCATCGCGTACGACTGGCCGGGAAATATCCGCGAGCTCGAGAATGCGATCGAGCGCGCCGTAGCTCTCGGATCGGGCCCCATTCTCCACGTGGGAGACTTGCCGTCGGGATTGCACTACGCAGCCGGCGACCGCATGCCGCAAGCCGACGAAGTGATGCCCCTCGAGGAACTCGAACGCCGCGCGATCCTGCGGGCGCTTCGTGAAGCGGGGGGAGACAAGCTCGCGGCGGCTCGTCTGCTCGGTATCGGCAAGACGACGCTCTATCGCAAGCTCAAACAGTACGAAACAGAATCGCACGCGCAAGTAGGCTGATCCGCACGGCTTCGTCGTTTTGCGGAGCGGTGTGGTTAGCTCTTTCCTCATCTCGCTCGCCGATCTGCTCGATTCCTAGACAGGGACGCTTGTGTCCCCATCCGTATCGAAGTGGGAAGACTCACATTAGATTCGTTTCGCTCTCTTCCTCCAAGGCATTGAAACCTTAGGATCTTGCGACCGCGTGCCACTTGGTCAGCGTTATGCAAGCACTCATGTATGCGCAAGAGACGAGGACTCGCATCAGGAGCGCGCTGGGCCGGAATGGCGCGGCGTTCGGCGGAATACGCAATCGCAGTCGGCGTCGCGCTCCTTTGCGCTTACGGAATCGTTGTTTGGCACTGGTAGTCAAGACAATGAAACACGTGATCACCATGAGCAATACAAGCCATACGTCGCCGCGGAACCAAGCTGGGCACGCCCTGGGGCTCGGCGTCAACGTCGGCTACGCGGAGGAACTATTCGCTGCCGTGTTCGATTCGAGCGCGGAAGCTTTGGTCATCATCGATTCGGCTGGAACGATTCAGAGGGCCAACCCGCACGCCCGCGAATTGCTTCATTTCAAAGGCTCGGCGCGACGCACTTTCGGTCTCGAGGATTTTCTCGCCGAGCCGGCAGCCGACCAGTTGGCTTCGCTGTGGGCCCCCCGCCAGCGTCCGGCGCGGCCGCAAAGTTTCGAGGCCTCGCTGACGACCGGATTCCCCGTTCGCATCACGCTTCGATGGATTTTGCCGGGGACGCAGCACCTGCTTCTGTGCATCGAGGATGGCCCGGTGGTGCGGCGAGCGGAAGCAAAATCGCGCTATCTGGAGGCCGAGCTTCGAAGCTTGCTGGATTCGGTTCATGCGGGAGTTCTGCTCGTCGACCCGTCGGGCAGCATCCGTTTCTCGAACGCGCGATTCGGCCAGCTTTTCGGATTGAGCACGCGCGAAGTCACAAACGCTGCCAGCGTGGATGCGCTGGAGGAATTGCTCGCGGAGCGCTTTCGCAACCCGGCAGAATTTGCGGCGCCGTGGAAAGCATACGCGAACGGATCAGGAGAGCCGCAGCACGACGAGCTCGAACTGACGCGGCCGGCGGGGCGGGTGTTCGAGAGATTCTCGCGCCCCGTGCAGGATGCCGAAGGGCATTCGCTTGGATGGCTCGAACTCTATACCGATGTGACAGGCGAGCGCCAAATCCAATCCAAGATGCTGCAAACGGAAAAAATGGCCGCCCTGGGCCAACTGGTTTCCGGCATCGCCCACGAATTGAATAATCCCCTCACCGCGATCATGGGCTACGCGCAACTGATGCTCGGCCACGGGCTCAATCCCGGCCAGTTTGCCGAGGCGAAAAAGGTATATCAGGAAGCGGAGCGCGCCCGCCGAATCGTAAAGAACCTGTTGTATTTCGCGCGCGAAACGGCGCCCGAACGCACGCGGGTGGACGTGAACGAAATCGTGGAACGCACGCTGGCGCTGCGCAGCTACGAATTGAAGACGGAGAATATCGTGGTGGCCTGCGAGCTGGCGCCGGGCCTTCCGCAGACGATCGCCGATCCATATCAGCTCCAGCAAGTCGTCCTCAATCTTCTGATCAATGCGGAGCAGGCGCTGCTCGAAGGGCGCGGCCAGGGGCACGTTCTGATCCGCACGAGCCACATCATTGAGGGGCTCGGGACTCATGGAATCGACCGGATACTGCTCGAGGTGTCGGACGACGGCCCGGGCGTGCCTCCGGAGATCGCATCGCGCATCTTCGATCCTTTCTTCACCACGAAGCAGCCGGGTTTCGGAACAGGTCTGGGCCTCTCGATCGTGTATGGCATCGTTCATCAACATCATGGAGAAGTGACTTTTGAAAATCAGCCCGGCGGCGGCGCGCACTTTGTCGTCGAGCTGCCGATCGTCCCGGTTCCCGCAAGTTCACCCGCTCCCCTGCTGCTCGAACCTGCGGGGCGGAATGGCGCTTCGCCCACCGGCCGGATTCTCGTGGTCGAAGATGAGCCCACGGTGGCGCAGCTCGTTGTCGATGTCTTGCGCGAAGAAGGGCATCAGGCCGAGGCCGTTCTCGATAGCCAGGAGGGGCTGACCCGCGTGTCTCGCGGTGCCTACGATCTTGTGATCTGCGACCTTCGAATGCCGCGGCTGGATGGAGCGGGATTTTATGACGCCCTCGTGCGGACGAACAGCCCGATCCGCGATCGGATCATCTTCATCACGGGTGATACGCTCTCTCCGCGCACCCACGATTTCCTCGATCGAAACAAACTGACGTACCTCGCCAAGCCTTTCCTCGTGGAAGAAATCAAGCTCGCCGTGCATCGCGCGCTCACCTCCGTCGCAAACCAGGGGACGTGAAGCACATGAGCGTCGTCACGTCTTGCGCGATTGCACTGGAACGCGTTCCGCTGCTGGGCATTGCCGACCCGGACGTGGCGCAACGCATGATCCATGCCCTCAAAGGCGTTCCCGGCACCGGCGGCCTCGTGGTTGCCTCGAGCCTGGAACACTTCCGGCAAGTGGCGGCCGACGCCGCAATCGAAGTGGTTCTTTTGGATTCTGAGTTCATCGGCAACGCATCGCTGGAAGATTTTCTCCGGCACGTGGCGGTTTCCGCGCCGGTGATTCTCGTCGCGCCGCTCAAGCGGCAGGCCGAGGTCGCGCGGCTGGTGGCCGCCGGAAACGTGGAATTCGTGGCGCGCACGGGCGATTTTGCGCCTCTTGCCGCAGGCCTTCTCGAGCGCAGGCTGCGTTGGGCCGCGGCCTCCCGTTCGGCATTCAGTCCGCCCTGGACGGAATTTCATGACGACGTCGCAACGGTCTTCCGCCACGAGATCAATAACCCGCTCACCGGAATTCTCGGCAATGCCGAGCTTCTCCTCACGCACAAAGACCGGCTGAGCGCCATCGAGACGCAGCGCCTGCAGACAATCGTCGATCTTGCCGTTCGCCTTCGAGAAACGATCCGCCGGATCAGCAACGCCTGGGAAAATCACCTCCACGCAGCGAAATCCGCGTAAACCATCCCGCACCTGTACCAACGGCCAGTAGGGACCGCACAGTAGAAGATTCGTTACCTGCCGCGCATCCGCGTCCCGGCTTTCGGCGAGATTGCCCTAAACTGTTTAAAAGGGTGTTCGTCTCGGGAGGCGCGGTTTGCCGATGTTTTTCCCTTGTTGCGCGCGGATGCTGGGACTGGTCGCGATTATCGACGTGCGTCTCGCCGCGTATGCGGCCATAGGCGTCGTGGCGGGAGTCGTTCTGTTCTGCCGCGGATTTCGGATGCTTCAGTTCAAGCGGCTGGTTCTCAACACGCCTCTTTCGAAAATCCGCAGCGCGTCGATGGGTCTCGTGGAGGTAAGCGGGACGGTTATCGGTCCGCAAACGATCCCGGCCGGCATCACCGGCACCGCCTGCTTTTACTACTGCGCGACGGCCTGGGAACTGAGGCAATCGGGGAACAATAGCGAGTGGAAAAAGGTGGCCCAGGAAACTCTGTACGTTCCCTTTTTTGTCGATGATTCGACGGGGCGCCTGATGGTCGACCCGCAGGGCGCCGATCTCGACGTGCACCGCACCTTTCGCGATGAGTTCGACAAATCACTCGTCGGCAGCAACATGTTTCCCGAGAACGTAAGGCAATTTCTCGCGCGCAACGGCGTTGGCGCCTCCGGGAACATTCGCTTGGAGGAACACTGCATCGAGCCGGGGTATCCGTTGTTCATTCTCGGCACGCTCGGGCAAAACCAGAATCGGGCCAGCAGCGGCCCTGCGCCACACGTGGTCGTTCCGTCCTCTTCGATTCGCTCGCGGTCCGGCCTTTCCTTCTCTTTCGGCAGTGGAAGCGGATGGTTTCAGAGCCTAACCGGCATTCCGACGACAGCCTTCGATAGCGCTGCCGGGCAAGTGTCCGCGTCACTCACGCTGGGCGCATCGCCAAAACGAACCGCCGCGGGCGCGCCCGCCGGCAACTGGTCTCCGGTTTCCATGGACGACGTGCATCCGCTGACGAAAAACGTGGGGCCCGAAGCGGCGATGCGCGAGCCGACCGGTCAAGCCGCCACGGCGGTTGCCGAGCGGCCGCAACCGACGCCACCGCAGAAACCGGCGACGCCGCGCGCGGATGCAGGATTCGACAGCCATCCCGCGGTTGTACTGGCCAAGGGAATGGGCCACGACCCGTTCGCGATTTCCTCGCAGAGCCAGCGGGATATCGTCCGCGCGCTCGCGTGGAAATCCACGGCGTGCATTTGGGGCGGTCCGCTGCTCACGGTGATTTGCTCTTACATTTTGTTCGAAATTCTCGGGTGGCTCTAGCCGGAGGAGAAGAATCGATGGGAACGATCGTGCTGCTGGTTTTGCTGTTTGCTCTGTTCGGAGTGGTGGCCTATGTGGTGATGCTTTACAACGGTTTGATCGCCGTGAAGAACAACGTGGACAAGGCGTGGGCCAATATCGACGTCCTGCTGAAGCAGCGGCACGATGAGCTGCCGAATCTCGTCGAGGTCTGCAAAGGCTACATGAAGTACGAGCAGGATACCTTTCAGCGCATCACGCAAGCGCGGTCGGCCTACGCACAGGCGACCACAGTTGACCAAAAGGCGGAAGCCAGCGCGAATCTGACGTCGGCGATCGGCCGGCTGATCGCGACCGCCGAGAATTACCCCGATCTGAAAGCGAACAACAACTTCATGCAACTGCAATCGCGGATCACCGAGCTGGAAAGCGAAATCGCGGACCGCCGCGAGTTCTACAACGACTCCGTGAACACGTTTAACATCCGCATTCAGGAGATGCCGGATGCGATTCTCGCGCGCAACATGGGCCTGACGCCGCGGGGAATGTACCAGGTGCCAGAGGAAGACAAAGCGCCGGTGAAGATTTCATTCGCGGACGTCTCGCACTAGCGATTCGCGAAACGAAAAGCCCCGCCGGCGATCGAGCACCGGCGGGGCTTCGTGTTTTCGCGAAAATAGGCCGCTTCTATTGCAGAGCGAAGGTGTAGATCGCGTTGTGGCCGGTCGTCAGTTGCACGCCGCTCTGCCTGGCCAAGACGCCGTTCGCGAGGTTGTCTCCGGTGATCACCGCGATGTATTGCTTGCCATTCACCTCGTAGGTGATCGTGCTGACGGAGATGGGCCCGCCGAGAATCGATTCCCACAGCTGCTGGCCTGTCTTCGCGTCGTACGCCCGGAAGCGTCGGTTGATATCGCCGTGGAAGATCAAGCCGCCGGCTGTCGCCAGCACCGCGCCGGTGCCGGGCGCGTTCTGGACGCCGAATTTCAGCATCTCTCCCGTCGATAGATTCACTTTGGCGAGGCCCGCGAGCGCGTCCATTTTGGAGCCGTCGCGAAGCACCCCGTGCCGGATTCCGCTGCCGCCATTCGCCGTCATATCGAGGCAATTGTCCACATACGAGGTATAGAGAGAATTCGTTTCCGGATCGTATGCGGTCGGCCAATAGCTGCGCCCGTTCCAATAGCAGATGACGTGGTGATCGCCCGGATGTTTCATCACCACATCCCAGTTGATCGTCGTCAGGCCGGTCTTTTCGTCGATATTCGAAATGGCCATGTTGGGCGCATCGACGGGAATGGGCTCGGCCCACAGGAATTTCCCGTCGTTGCGATCGAGCACGAACATGATGCCGCTCTCGCCCACCATCGCCGCCACGTCGTGCTTCGATCCCATTGGAACGGTGGTGTTGTACCACTTCACCGCTTTTGGATCGGGATTGTAGGTCGTAGTCACAAGCGTGCGCTCGTGTGTGTGATCGGTATCCCAGTCGTCGGCGGGCAGATGCTGGTAATACCAGATAAGTTTGCCCGTCTGCGGATCGAGCGCGATCGTGCAGTTGCTATAGAGGTCGGCGGGAGCGGTGCGCGAAGTGCCGTCCGGGTTGCCGCTGTGGCGCGCGAGGCGTTCGTATGGCGCGGGATTCGCGATGCCCCAATAGATCACCTTGCGAACCGGATCGTAGTTGCCGGGCATGCCCCACGTGGACGCCGTGAAATTCGTGGTATCGGCGCCGTGCCACGAGTCGTAGCCCGGATCGCCGGGCGCCGGCACATCGTAGAAGCGCCACAGTTCCTTGCCCGTGTTCGCGTCGTCCGCTTCGATGAAGCAGCTCTGCCGCCCGCGATCGCACGTGCCGCCGGAGATCACTTTGCCGTCAACCACGATCGCTCCGGAAGTGTTTTGCGTCTCCGTCTTGTACGTTTCCCAGCGGACTTTGCCCGTGGCCGCGTCTAGCGCCACCACATAGCCGTCGGGAGCCGTGTAATAAACCATGTCTTTGTAGATTGCGATAGCCTTGGTGCGTTCCTGGCCGCCGAGCCGGGGATTTTTGAAATCGCGATGATACTGCCAGATGATGTCCCCATTCGTGGCATCCACAGCCATCACGTCCGCGCCGGGCGCGATCAGGTACATCACGCCGTCGTGCACGATTGGAATCGTCTCCGTGGTGCCTGCGGGCAGCCCCTGCACCCAGGCGACGTGCAGTTGGCTCACGTTTTTCTTGTTGATCTGTTTCAGTGGGCTATAGCGCCATGCATCGTAGGTTCGGCTGTACATCAGCCAGTCGCCGGGCGGCGGATTCAGCAGCATGTCGTCCGTCACCGGTTTGTAATCTTTTACCACGCCATGAGGCAGCGGCGCCGCCATGAACATCCCCGGCGGGCGTTGCGCGCGGCGCGGGGCGGCCGGAGGTGCGCCTTGTCCTTGCGCCGCGGGCGGAGGTGGTGTCTCGTCTTGCGCTTGCGCCGGCACGAATGCTCCGGCAAGAAATAAAAGTGCGACTAAACAGTACGCCTTCATCATGCGGATTCCCCCCAAACGGATTTCCAGTCAGTCTGCGGCTATGTGACGCGAGCCAGCCAGTTTGCGTTTCTTCCGCTGGTGCCGCGCGCGTTTATATCGCATCGCTCGCGGGCGCGCAATGATGAACCGCGCCCGCTTGCCATTTCTTGCAGGCGTGACCGGCAAGGCACGTCGCGACACGAAGCGAGGGAATCCGCGCCGCCGGTGATTTAGGTGCCGACGCGGAGCGAGCGCGTAAGGTTCTTCAGCGTGGCGATGGCCGAAAAGGCGGCCAGCTGCGAGGTTCGCGGATTGGATTTCGACGGCACGTTTTCTACTTTCACCGTCAGGCGTCCAAATTCACCCTGTACGCGAATCTCGTGGACGTTTTCGTTGCCGCCAGGCACGGCCACCACCCGCACGCGCACGGGAACCGGCGCGAGAGGATCGACCGCGAGACGCAGCGATGCAGCGACGTTGGATGTTGCTGGAAAAGCGCGAGCGGCCTCCTCGGCCAGCCCTTCGAAGATGACCGTATCTTCCTTGAAGGTATCGAGCGGAAGATCCCGATCGATTACGTACTTCGAGCCCTTGAGCGCCGCGACGGGCTTTCGACTCGTCAGCAGCGCCGATTCGATCCGCCCGATCGACGCCGATTTGATGCCGTCGAGGCCGGCGATTGCGCCCGAGGGTACGTGGATTTGACAGCGGTTTTCGCGGGCCTGCCGGAACCATTCTTCGCGCCCGAGCAGGCCGCCGACGCTCATGATCAGCATGTCGCGTCCGCGAGCCAGCGCCTTGGGAACGAATTCCGGAAGAGCCGCCTGGCTCGCTGCTTCCACTGCGAGCTCGCACCGCTCGATCATCTCATCAGTCGAAACGACTGGTGGATGGCTCGAGAGCTCGGATGAAAGGGATTTGGCCCGGGCGCAATCCTGATCGGCCAGGGCGACTAATTCAGCGTCCAACTGCTTCCGATCGAGGGCCATGGCGATTGTTTTGCCGATCGCGCCGACGCCAAGAAGTCCTATTTTCAGCATGGGCGTGCGCCTTACGCGAGCTCGAGCATGCGATCGATCGCACGCTTCGCCTTGCGAGCGATATCTTCAGGCACGCGCACCTGGGGCGTCAGAGTTTCGAGCGAGCGGATCACGTTGTCGAGCGTGATGGTCTTCATGAACGAGCAAACGGCGTTCGGATTCACGGGATAAAACTTTTTCTCGGGAAACTTCTTATTGAGTTGGTGCATGATCCCGAGCTCCGTGCCGACCGCAAACTCGCCGGCCGGTGAGTTGCCGATGTGCCGCAGCATGCCCTCGGTCGATAAAAAGAACGTGCGATCGGCGGGCAGTGTGCCATCGACCGCTTTCGCCATGCACGAGCTGACGCAGCCGCACTCGGGATGCAGCAGCAATTCGATATCAGGGTGTTCGTCCATAATTTCAACGACCTGCTCCGGGCGGATGGTCTTGTGTACGTGGCAATAGCCGGGATACGCGACGATGTTGCTGCGTCCGGTCTGCCGTGCGACCACCGTCGCAAGGAATTTATCGGGGAGGAAGAGAATCGTTTTGTCCGCTGGAATCGCCGAAACCACTTTCGCGGCATTGGCTGAGGTGCAGCAGTAGTCGCTTTCGGCTTTCACCGCTGCGGACGTGTTGATGTAGGCGACGACGACGCAGCCGGGCAGCTTTTCCTTCCACTTGCGCAGTTCCTCGGGCGTCACCGCGGCGGCAAGCGAGCAGCCCGCCCGCAAGTCCGGCAAGAGGACCGTTTTTTCCGGCAGCAGAATCGCCGCCGTCTCCGCCATGAAATGGACGCCACAGAAGACGATGACGTCCGCATTCGTTTTCGCGGCGGCTTGCGAAAGCTTCAGCGAGTCGGCCACGGCGTCGGCCACCTCCTGCACCTCGGGACGCTGATAGTGGTGCGCGAGCAAAATCGCGTTTCGCTCCGCGCAGAGTTGGCGGACGCGCTCCTGCTTTCTGCGAATCTCGTCGGCTGTATCGGCAATGTTTTCCACCACTGGAAGGGTATAGCGAGATTCGAAAGGTTCCTGTAAGGCGCTTGCGTTTGTCATGACGGGGTCCTCTTTCCCAAGGGTTATTGAATTCTCTGGCAAATATCGAGCGCCCGGGCTGAATGCGTGAGCGCGCCGATCGAAATGGCGTCGACGCCGCGAGCGGCGTAGGCCTCCACATTCGATTCGGAAATGCCGCCGCTGGCCTCGATCAACACGTGGTCCCACAGCTTCTCGCGGCGCAGCATTTCGAGAATCGTGCCGATTCGATCGGGGGTCATGTTGTCGAGCATCAGCAGGCACGGATATTGTTCGCTGCTGCGCTCCTGCGCGCGGCGAAATGTCCCAGCCGCGGCGCGCGCGGCAGCTTCGCCGCGCACTTCGACCTCGATGAATGCCGAATCCTTGCGAAAATCCCAGGCCCGTTCGATCGCGATTGGCGCAGCTTCTTCCTCGCGAGAGGCTAGGAGCGCGAGATGATTATTTTTCACTACGATGGCATCGCCCAGCCCGATCCGGTGAGTGCCGCCGTTACCCAGGTGCAGGGCGCGCTTGTCGAGCAGTCCCCACGGAGTCTTGCGGGTGCCCACGATGCGCGTGGCCGGGCACTGGCGATTGGCGCGTTCCTGAAGGCAGCGGATCGCGGTGGCGATGCCGCTCATTCTTTGGATAATATTCAGCCCCACTCGCTCGAGCCCGAGGAGTTGCATCTCGTTGCCTTCCGCTCGCAGCAGCAAATCCCCCGGCCGGATCGCATCGCCGTCGCGTTTCTCGAAAGTGGAAGCGATGCCATGCCGATCGAACAGCCAGGCCAGTTCGGCGAGACCCGCGGCCACTCCGCCATCGCGTGCCAGGATTGCGGCTTCCGCTTGTCCTCCGCTAATCCCAAGCGCTGCAACGGTGAGGTCCCGCGGAGCAAGATCGGCGCGCAAAAGAGTTTCCGTGAACGCCCGAACGGCATCCCGGTAGTCCGGATGATCGAGCGTAAGACTTGCGCCCCGGAAGAGGGCTTGCTCGGTTCGTTGTGCGCGCGTGAGGCTCATGGCAAGGTTGGCCGGGTTCCCTGAGTTATTTCAGAAGAAAGCCGCGCGCGCGCAACTGCGTCTTTGCGCGCGAAATCATTTCTGCCCGCGAGGCCTCCACCGTGTGCAGATGTACGCCGTTCGTGAGCGAAGAGAGCAGCGCGGCATGCGACGCGCGAACGTGCGCGAGGAAATCCTGCAAGTCGGCGCGCGATTCGAGCATCAGCGAGCCTCGCAGTTCGCCGTAGAGCGGATGCTCGACGATCACGTCGAGAATCCGAACGCCATTGTCGAGAAGTATCTGGAGTTCCTCTTCGGTTCGTTCCGGAGGATGTTTGCAGGCGAGAATCGCTCGATGGCCGCGATTGGATTCTGCGGGCAGGCGATAGCCCGTGGGCGTCGCCAGAATTTCCTCGCCGCTGGCGCGGAGGATTGCCACGTCCTGGACCAGGCACTGGCGGCTCACTCGGAAGTGCTTCGCGATCTCCCCGCCCGGCACCGTCCCGCCGCGGGCGCGCAGCCATTCAACGATCTGGCGGCGGCGATCGCCGGCCGAATCCGGAGCGTTCGGTTGCAGCCCTTTTCGCCGCGATGCAAGGTGTGCCGGCGCCGCCTTGAGCTGTCTTGTCACATATCTAGTCTACTGTATAGTGCGAGGTCTGTATAGCGCGCTGGCGCCAAAAAGCGGGGTTACTTTGGGGGAGACAGCGCGATATTTTCGATGGGCGCGTCCGGCCAATCGAGGGATAGTGGGTGAGAGACGGGGGCGTGATCGAGCATGGCCGCACAAACAGGACAGAGACGAAGCGAGCGCCTGTTACTCGATGTTCCGGTGGTGATTTGCGGCGGCCCCGTCGATCGCCCCGCGTTTCGCGAGGAGACCTTCACGGTCACCGTCAGCGCGCATGGCGCGCTTTTCATGCTGGCCACGAAAGTCGCTCTCGGTCAAAAACTGATCGTGATGAATCCCCAGAATTGGGACGAGCGTGAAGCCAGAGTGTCCTATCTGGGTCCCGACCGCGCTGGCTTGGCTCAGGTCGCCGTCGAATTCATGCAGCCGGCGCCGGAATTTTGGGCTCTCAGCGCTCCACCTGCCGATTGGAAGCTCCACTAAAGCATTCGATTCAAGTAAGATTGAGTGTGGGAGCGAGAGGGCCCACGCCGTGCCGCGATGCAGGGTAGTTTCCCATGCGCTGCTCATCTTCTTCATCACAGCTTTCATTTACCTTAGCGGATCATCGCATTCGGTGGCAATGGCGCAGTCCGCGGAACCGGCTGCCTACGCGAATATCGTAAGCCCCGTAGACGAGACCCTCGGGTCCGCTAAATTCTTCCCGGTCGCGGATGGCGTGAAAATAGAACTGGACGTAATCCAGCAGGTGCCTGGATTGCATGCCGTGCGCATCCTTTCCATTGGAAAATGCGAGGGACCTGATTTTACGTCTGCCGGGCCGCCCTTCATACCTTCCACGAAAGAAGAGGCATCGACAAATGCCGCCGGGCCCGGCGCAAGCGACCTCCCCAACGTCGAGGCGGGCCTCGACGGACACTTGCGAGGAACAATCGTTGCCAAGGGCTACACTCTCGGCGAGGGGCCGAATTCCCTTTTTCATCCTGGTGGAACGGCGATCGTGCTCGATGAAAACGCAGACGATCATAGGATCGAGGGCAATGGGAACTCAGGTTCACACGTCGCCTGCGGCGTGATCAAAAAGGGCAGCGGGTCGGCCGGGCCTTAGATGGCGAGCTCGGCAAGCCAGGAGTCGAGGATTTGAAGCTGGTCTTGCGGTGGGTCGACAAACGCCAGTCCCATTCCGATTCCCTCTTGTACGTAGATAATCCGTGCCATGGTGGCGAAGCTGCCTTGATCGCGTGTGATGCGCAGTTGAAGTGCGGTGTCCACCGGCAAGGTATTCAGGATGTCGAGGTAGCAGCCTTTGCGGCTGATTTCGGAGATTCGACCGGACATTCGAGCCTCCGTGCCGGGCTCGACCACTTCAGCGGTCGCTATCAAGGAATAGCGCGGAACTGTCCGGCGTTGTCCAAAAGGCAATCCGGAAGAGGTTGGGCCGGCTGCGTCAGGCATACTCTCGCCCCCAGCGCGATGACCTCAGGGTCGCATAGGTGGGCGCTTTGAACCAGTCACATGGGTTCCGATGACGCGAAAGCGAAAACATACCGAAGGATATGAAAATCGCCGTTCCTTAATGGCACATCTCGAACGGGCATTTGCGCAAACGAGCCAACCTTTCACCGATGACGAAAGTTGCAGAAAACATCCTGCAGTTGCTTCTAATTCTAAGCAGATAAGTACTAGGAACCAGTTAGTTTCCTCATATACATGAATCACTGTAGAGCGTGTGTCTTCTCGCTTCTGACCACAACTCACTTCAAATCAGTTGATTCGACAGGTGGAAAGATTTAAGGTGTGGTTATTCGGCAGGCGAGTCATCAGAAGTGATGTTCCATGATCGTACAGTTCAACGGGGCCACCTATGCGTCCAGGGGAGCAACTTCGGGAACTCCGCAATCGGCTTGGCGTCACAACCCGCGAAGTGGAAGAATTCAGCCGCACGATTGCGGAAGACCGGCAGAACGAAGAATTCTACATTTCCAACGCCTGGCTCACCCAACTTGAGAACAAGAATTCCATACCCAGCATCTACAAGTTGTATAGCTTGAGCGTGATTTACCGCACGAAGTTCCATGAACTTCTTGCCGTTTTTGGGATCGACCTGGGCGCGACGTCGCGCTACCAGCTTGCCTTGCCGCTTCAGAATACGCACCTGGCCTCTTTTGAAATCCCCGACGGCGAAAAATCCGTCACGTTTCCGGTTCGCTTTGATAAAAGCTTCAGCTTGGAAACCACAAGCTTGATTTCGAGAATGGTGGAAGTATGGGGCGAAATACCGGTGGCGCTGATCCAGAAACTCGACGTGCGCCACTGCCAGTATGGATTTATCGGGCTGCAGGATCACACGATGTATCCCTTGCTGCGGCCAGGTTCCTTCGTGCAGATCGATAGCCATCCGAGCCGCCTGCAGCCTTCGGAGTGGCGCACCGAATTCGATCGGCCCATCTTCTTCGTGGAATTGCGTGATGGTTATGCGTGCTCTTGGTGCGAAGTAAGGGGTTCGCAGTTGACGCTGGTTCCGCATCCGCTTTCAGGATCGGCGATCCGCCAGTTCGCGTATCCGTCGGAGGCTGAAATTGTAGGGCAGGTAACGGGCGTTGCTATGCGGCTAGTCCCGCCGGATGAGAGTCCAGCTGAGATTCCAAAACTGCCAAGGCGATCTTGAAGTTCGAGAAGAGAAACTCGGCGGCCAGGGGATCGGCCTGCACGGGAACGGCTACGCGGTAGGGCTCGAGTCTTCCCCATGCTGTCAGGAATTCGCGCGGGCCCGTGTGCGTCGCACTCCTGTAAGCATCCAGCTGGGACACAAGTTCATCGAGCGGGCAAATAACGAGTTCGCGAAAGGCCTCGCGATGGCAATCCGCCAGGGCCTCGCAGGCAACTTCCTCGGTAAACCGCGACGCAAGGCCATCGTGATGGTAGATACCGGTGTTGTAATCCCGCATCGAAGCTAGGTAGATCAGGCGGTCCAAGGGGCGCTGAATGTCCGACAGGGTCCGTCGGCACAGATCTTGGCGGGCCTGCTCCACGTCCATCCGCTTGGGCGAGCTGAACACGCGCGTCTACGCTCCTACGAGGACAGCGAGTTGCTGGCTAACGGCTTCACCTGCACTGGATTCAGGAAGCCGAGTGACTGTTCCGATATCGCGCAGATCCTGGCTGCCGCGGTGGCGGTAGCGCCGACCATGCGCGGCGCTGCGTAAGGCCCGCCCACGTAGATCGCCAGGCGCAAAGCGCGGCACGCAGCCAGCGAGGCCGCGAATTGGCAGGCAAGCTCAACTTCCGTACGCAGACCGAGCTTTGCATAGGACCGCGCCGCAACTGCGTGGAAGTGCTTCAAGCTGGAAATCTGGGAGCGAACCTGGCCGATCCACGAAAGAGCGATTTTCTTCCGCTCCGTAACGAAAAGATCGCGAACCGATTTCGGGGCCTCTTGCGAGACCAGATAATCGAGGTCGTCCTTCGCGAAAATCCGCTGCACGAGCTCGTCGGGAAGCAGCCCGCCTTGCAGGGCGTCGAGCGCTCCTCGAGCCTCGAGAAGAACGCCGGAATCTCCTTCCGCACGAGGTCCGCCGCGCCGCGAAAGAAACAGCAGCGACGACAGCAGGGCAGCGCCGATAAAAAGGAAAAAGACCAGTTGAATCATGGTCGAACCGCCTTTAGGCGACGATTATAGCTGCTTCGAGCAGCCGTCGCAGCAGAGAAACCACCGTAATTCGCCTGCACCGAGGCCAGCGCTCCAAGGAGCGCCGCAGAGCCAAAGCACGCGTACCGCCCTAGGCCACCGACAGTATCGCGTAAGGTTCCGGGTGTCCAGAGCGAAATAGTGACGAGGCAGCCAACTACCAAATAGAGTATCCAGGGCTGCACCCCGGATTGCCGGATCGCCGCGTGTCTCTCGAGCCGGCCGTCCCTCGCGCGAGTTGTAAGCGTCGTCGCCATTGCAAACTCGTCCAAAACAACGCTGTCAGGATAGAGTTCTCTTACTCGGGAGGCAATAGTACGAACATACTGGTCTGCGGACAAGTCGGGAAACGCGATTCTTGCCCTTTGGGCGGCCTTCTACGGCCGGGCGGTTCTGGTGAGGTGCGACCGCACGGCTACCAGCGCGCGCCTCGTCCTCCGCGCCAGAACCTCATAGTCTTCCTCTAGCGGAATGGCCGGATCGGGCGCCGGATTGGGGTGGAAAGACCACAGCGCGGTCATCCAGATTAGAAGCGACAGGTCGAATGAAAGAGGTTGGATGACGCTCCATGAACTGGTGAAGCCGGGCCCTGCATATGTTCGTATTGCCAGAGTCGCCAAGCTCGTCACTATATACAATCCGTATCCGCTGATCATGCCTCGCACGTTTTTTCCCAAGGGGATTCGATAGTAGGAAATCACTGCGAGTATGCCGAAAAGGAGGATTGCCTGTACGGTCCGCACATTCCTCTCGAGCACGAAAAGCGCCTGATCGGGGGACGCTACGACCATTCGATAGACGATGGCGAAGCAGAAAACCGCCCCAAATGTAGTGAGTCCTACCGCCATGGCGAACTTTTCCGCACCCCGGTAAGGGGATAGTGCGTGCCGGAAGATCTCCAGCATGATGCCGCAGCCGATCAGAAGCGTCAAAAACTGGACGTACCAATACTCGTTCTCGTAGGGGAGCCTCGAATACCACACCCACCAGAGGAAGGCGGCGCTCGCCAGAACCGATATAAGGTAAGAGAAAAAATAGGGATACGTCGTGAAAACCTTGGCCCAGAAGCTCCTGAAGAGGATGATGCACGCAAACGAGAACCCAACTAACGAAACCACCCAAGGCAGCATACGGATTCGCCTCTCAGCGTAAGGGGAATCCTAACACAGGCGATGCGGGGAGAAGGTTGGACCTTCTCCCCATATCGCGCATTTAGACAATATGCGGCGGAGGAGTGGGCGGCATGAAGGTATCGTGCGCCGCGCCTGTCGGCATCACAATATGCGGCGGGGGAGTGGGCGGCATGAAGGTGTCATGCGCCGCGCCTGTCGGCACCACCGCCTGCGACTGGGCCTGAACTGCCGGTACAGCGAAAATTGCCGCTACGAACAACGAGAGGCAAGCTGCCTTGATCAATTTCATAGTCTCTCCTTAAGGTTTTTCGGAACGACCCCGATAGGCCACTACTCTAGCGTGGAGCCAATGGGAAACAGCCGCGAAAGCGGAAGCGCTAACCAGGAGAAGCAAGACACAAAATGCAAAGAAGTTTCCATATAGTAAACATTCCGCGCGGACGCCCGGCCGGAAAGCACCGAGGAAATGCAAGCCGCCGCCCCGATGCCCCTACCGTAAATTCACGGATGGCGATATGGAAACTGGCTCGAACATACCATTTGGCGTTTCGCGCCAGATCGCGGTACTAACATATGAAAGCTTTTCGTAGGCACAGCTAAATGGTCGAAACTCGTCCCTCTCAAGAGAGCCAAAAGGCGCCCCCGGAGGCGTTCCGCGAGAATTTGCGGCGGCTCGATCGCCGGCAGTGGTGGCTATGGTCTTCGACCGTCCTCGTGTTGATTCTGCTCACGGTCGGAGTCGCCTCGTTTGCTTTCCCGGCGATGTTGACGCGGGAGCAGGGCACCTATTCTTTTTATTTGAATCAATCGATTCGCGCGCTCGTAGGGATCGTCCTGCTGTTTGCTGTGTACCTCGTGTATCAGCAGACGATGATCATGAGGATGCGAAATCAAATTGCCGACCAGATGAACTCGCTCGCGAAAGTCGAGAACCTTACCAACGAGGTGTACAAACTCGCTGCACTCGACCAGCTCACCGGCCTCTACAATCGGCGCTCGGGCGAGCAGCGTCTGGCCGAAGAGATCAGCCGCGCCGTGCGCCACGATCGGCCGCTCACGGTCCTGCTGATGGATCTTGACGGTCTCAAGCAGATCAACGACAGGCTGGGCCACGCGGCGGGCGATTTGGTGCTCAAAGGCTTCGCCGAGCGGCTGCAGAAAGCCATTCGCGGTTCCGACCTGGCGGTGCGGCTCGGCGGCGATGAGTTTATGGTCCTTCTCCCTGAATGCCGCGCGGATGAAGTCGGGCACGTGGTGGGCCGCGTCGAAGGGCTCGAAGTCCAATACAGCGTCGAGAAGATTCCCTGCCGTTTCTCCCGGGGGTGGACGGATTACCGGGCCGGCGAAACTTCCGAAGAATTGCTCAAGCGCGCGGACGAGGCTCTCTACGCCAATAAGCGTGCCAGCAAACAAGCGTCGCAGAAATCGCCGAACCAGCCCACCGCAGTGTCGTCGCTTCTCTAAGAATCCTCATCACCGCGCTTCGTTCAAAGCGACGTCTACAACCTTCCGACGAACCCGCGCTATCATAGAGATACAATGGCGACCGACCCGGCCGCGTGAGGGCTGGTTCACCTCTCGTCCTTCGCCTGCATCGGAACCGCGGAGGCATCCATGGAAACGTCCGCAAAGTCACGTAGGGCAGCAGGAAAGCTCTTGCGCCTCGCCATCATCCTCGGCGGCTCGGCGATTCTCAGTTGCGCCCTGGCTGGGATTGCGTTGGGCGACATTCTCGAATTGCGCGACGGGCAGATCATCCAGGGACAGTTCATTGGCGGTTCGCCGCTCAATATCCGGTTTCGCGTCAATGGTCAGGAACAGGTGTTTGCGACCAAGGACGTCCTGAACATCGGCTTCAGCGGAGATACGGACGCATCCGCCGCTCCGCAGTCCTCTGCGCCTCCACCCCCGCCGGCCGCCGCGGCTCCCCCTGCGGCCGCTCCGCCGCCTGCGCCGTCGGCAGCCAATGCGCCACCTGCACCCCCAGCCGCTCCTGCGCCCGCGACCGCAGATTCGGCGCCCCCGCCACCGTCGCAGCCGACCGAGACAAACGCGTCGACAACGCAAGCGATCACCATCCCGGCGGGAACTTCGGTGTTCGTCCGCATGATCGACGGTGTCGATTCGTCTACAAGCAAGATCGGCGACACCTTCCATGGCAGCCTGGAAAGCCCGCTCGTAGTTGGCAATACGGTCGTTGCCCCTGCGAGCGCCGATGTGTATGGCAAGCTCACCCAGGCCAAGGCTGCGGGAAAGATCTCCGGCGCCGCCCAATTAACCCTGGAACTCACCGGCATCCGGATCAATGGCAGCATCGTGCCCGTTGATTCGACCGACTACGACGTGGCCGGCAAAGGCCGCGGCACCCAAAGCGCGGAACGCATCGGTGGTGGCGCCGTGCTCGGCACGATCATCGGTGCGATAGCCGGTGGTGGTAAGGGCGCAGCCATTGGAGGCGTCGTGGGTGCCGGCGCGGGGACTACCGTGCAGGTAGTGACCAAGGGCGACCAGGTTCGCATTCCCAGCGAGACCTTGCTCGAATTCAAGCTCCAGCAAGACGTTACCGTGCCCCTGGCAGGCCCTTCCAACTAGGATCGATTAAGCGCAGACTGGAGCCCGGCAAAGGGGTTGCTGATAGGAACACCCCGCGAGATTCGCCTTGTGCCGGTTTTGGGGTAACTCGTAAGATACCGTCTGTTGTAGAGAACGATACTACTTGCAGGAAGTGACGCGATGCCAAAAGAAAAGCCCAAAGTGAATATCGGCGAAGTGATTCGGTCCTATCGCAGCGACCGCGGCCTTTCCCAGGGCGATATCGAGCGCCGCACGGGGCTTCTCCGCTGCTACCTGTCGCGCGTCGAGAACGGCCATACCGTTCCCTCACTCGAGACGCTGGCGAAGATTGCCGAAGCCATGGAGATCAGCCTGGCCGATTTCTTCCCGGGCACCGATACCGCCCAGGATCGCGAGACTCGCAAGATGCTCGGCGAACTCTCCGAAGAAGAGATTCGCTTCCTGGCCGATATCCGCCGCTATTCCACCACGCTCTCGGACGACGATAAGCGGCTCGTCCTCGCCATGATCCGGAAGATGGCGACCATCGTGCCGCCCGCCCGAAACGGCAAATCGCATCCCGTCACTCATCGCGCCGAGATGTAAGTTGCCTGGAGCGGCGATGGATTCCGCGGTTGGGCGCCGGAGCTGCATGTTTTCGCGCTAAGCTCATCTCGTTACCTCATTTCTGCAAAATCCACGTGAGAGCGCTCGATGGCTAATTCCACGGCCGAGCCAGTCCGGTTCAATTGGATGCTGCCGTCGTGCGCCGTATTAGTTCTCGTTACGATCTACCTTTCGATGGCGTTTTGGGCGGAGGACCTTGAGTTTTTTGCATCCGTGCTGTTCATCGCTCCAGTTCTGATTCTAGTTAGCATCGTACTGATCATTTGGGCGATGACGCGCGGAGGACGTCAAAAGCGTTTGACACTTCTCTCTACTGTGGCTGGGCTATGGCTGACCGCCCTAATCATGTTCTTGCTAGTCTCGAAATACGATTTCGCGATGCGCACCCACGCGCGCTGGCTCATTTGGTCGCATAGCTATAAGGCAGAGGTGCTGGCGCAGCCGCGCCCCGTAACTGCCGAATTTAAGCATATCGAATGGGATGGCTGGGGATTTGCGCCTGTGGGAGACACCACAGTCTACCTGGTCTTTGACCCGTCAGATTCGCTTTTCGCTGCAGCCAGGGGCGATCGTGCCGGAAAGTTTTATGGCATACCTTGCGCAGTCCCTGAGGTGAGTCGTTTAGAAAAGAATTGGTACCTTGCCAGGTTCTATACCGACCAAGATTGGAATCACTGTGACTAGTTGCACTAGCCAGCCAAGAGCTCAAGCGGAAACTCGACCGGATAGACGTCGCCACGGCGGCAGGAACCTGAACCTAATGCGTCATCTAGCTTCCCCGCGCGCGATTTCGTTACAATAGACCTCGATGCCACAGAAGCGACATGCAACAGTCGGCGTAAAGGTCGGCAAGGTGCAGGTAGGCGGCGGCGCGCCTGTCGTCGTGCAGTCGATGACCAACACCGACACAGCCGATGCCGCGGCGACTGCCCAGCAATGCCTCGAACTGGCGCAGGCCGGGTCCGAACTGGTTCGCATCACCGTCAACATGCCCGAAGCCGCCGCACAGGTGGCTGAAATCAAGCAGCGCCTGCTTGATGCGGGCTGCGACGCTCCGGTGATTGGCGACTTCCATTACAACGGTCACGTCCTGCTGACGAAGTATCCCGATTGCGCCCGTGCGCTCGATAAGTACCGCATCAATCCCGGCAACGTCGGCCACGGCCAGCGCCGCGACGAGCAGTTCGCCACCATCTGCAAAGTCGCGCGCGACAATGGCAAGCCCGTTCGGATCGGCGTGAATGGCGGCTCGCTCAATCAAGAGCTCGTCATGCAGAAGATGCAGGAGAACACGGACAAAGATCTCGGCAAGACCTCCGAAGACATCATCAACGAGTGTATGGTCCTGTCCGCGCTCCAATCAACCGAACTCGCCATCGAGTCCGGTTTGCGCAAGGATCAGATCATCATTTCCTGCAAAGTTTCGCGCCCGCGCGATCTCGTCGATATCTATCGTGATTTGGCAGCGAAGACCGACCAGCCCTTGCATCTCGGCTTGACCGAAGCGGGCATGGGCGCGAAGGGCCTCGTGTGGTCGGCCGCGTCGATGGGAATTCTGCTCGCCGAAGGGATCGGCGATACGGTGCGCGTGTCGCTCACGCCGCGGCCCAATGGCGACCGCCGCGAGGAAGTCTACGCGGCGTGCGAACTGTTGCAATCGCTCGGCCTGAGAACATTTGCGCCCAGCGTGACGGCTTGCCCCGGCTGCGGCCGCACCACCAGCACCACGTTTCAGGAGCTCGCCGAAAGCATCCAGGCCTACATCCGCGACAACATGCCCGAATGGAAGCGCAACTACGAAGGCGTCGAAGAACTGAAGCTCGCGGTGATGGGCTGCATCGTCAATGGCCCCGGCGAATCCAAAGCCGCCAACATCGGCATCAGCTTGCCAGGCACCGGCGAAACGCCGCGCTGCCCCGTCTACATCGACGGCCAGAAATTCACGACGCTCGAGGGGAATTACGATCAGTTGTCGGCCGCATTTCAGGCGCTCGTCAACGACTACATCGCCGCAAAGTATCCCAAGCGCGAAACCCCGTTGCCGAGCTCAGCCGTTCCCGCCTCGGCCGATCACGTCACCGTCACAAAACGCTCCCTCCGCGTCCTCGCTTAGACCTTCGCGGTTGCTGCGAGACTCCGTCATTCTGAGGGCCGCCTCTGCCCGAAGAATCTCTCTTCTCTTGAATCTTCGCCCGTGCTGGAAACCTGTTCTTTTGCTTTTGCGCGCTTCCAGGTTGCCTGGGATAAAATCGCCGCAGTACACCTAAGCCGATGGCGACGGCTACCTCCAATCCAGATTCGACCGCCCACGCGAGCTCCGACGCGGGCGCGCGCCACTCCGAGCCGCGACGCGACTGGGAGCGCGGATTCTGGAGTCTCATCGCGACGCAATTTCAAACCGGCTTCAACGACAACGCGCTGAAATTCCTCGTCACCTACATCGTGATCGCGATGAATCTCCCGCAGGCGCAGCGCGACCGGCTCGTTCCGATCGTGGGCGCGATGTTCGCGATCCCGTTCATCCTTTTCTCGATGACCGGCGGCTATCTCGCAGACCGCTACAGCAAGCGCACCGTCACGATCTGGACGAAACTTTTCGAAATTGCCGTAATGGCGTTTTTCATTGTCAGCCTCGCGCTGCGCAATCTGCCGCTCGAGTGCGCCGGAGTCTTCCTCATCAGCACGGAGGGCGCGCTCTTCGGTCCATCGAAATACGGCCTGCTGCCCGAGCTGCTGCCCGAGCCGAAACTCTCCTGGGGCAACGGCATCATCGAATTCGGCACATTCCTCGCGGGAATCGGCGGCACGATGGCAGCCGGTTACCTCGCCGAGCGTTACGCCGGGCACGAGGCGATGGCCGGCGTCTTGCTCCTCGGATTCACTTGCGTTGGCCTCGCGACGAGCTTCGGGATTTCCCGCGTCCCCGCCGCCGATCCCGCGAAGAAGTTTCGCTGGAACGTGCTCGGCGATTTCGCCGCGCAGATGAAAATCATCGTAACCGACCGCACTCTCGGCTGGGCCGTCCTCGGCTACACGTATCTATTTTTTCTTGCCGCGCTGTTGCAGTTCGCAATCATCATCTACGGCCACGATACGCTGCATATTGACGACGCGCACACCACCTACCTGCAGGCGGCGATAGCGGTCGGCATCGGCCTCGGCAGCGTTGCCGCGGGCTATCTTTCCGGCGGCAAGATCGAATACGGGCTGATTCCGCTCGGTGCGGTGGGCATGACCGTATTCGGTGCCTTGCTCTATCACGTCGGTTATTCGCTCACCGTCGTGGGAGTTCATCTCGGGCTCTTGGGATTCTTCGGCGGAATGTTTGCCGTGCCGCTCGGCGCGCTAATCCAGCATCGCCCGCGCCCCGAGCAAAAAGGCGGCGTGATCGCTGCGGCGAATCTAGTGTCGTTCATCGGCATCGGGCTCGCGTCCGGCGCGTATTACGTTTTCACCGATATCTTGCACCAGGCGCCCGCGGGAATTTTTCTCGATGGCGCGATCCTCACGCTTGTCACCACCGCATACTCGATCTATTGGCTCCCGGATTCCCTCCTGCGCTTCGTGCTGTGGGTCGCGACTCACACGGTGTATCGAATTCGGGTTGAGGGCCGGGAGAATATTCCTGAGCGCGGCGGCGCGCTGCTCGTCTGCAATCACATGTCGTTTGTGGATGCGAACCTGCTGCTTGCTTCGGTCGAGCGGCCCATTCGCTTCCTGATGTACAAGGGCATCTACGATCTGCCGTACGTAAAACCGTTCGCGAAGCTGATGGGCGTGATTCCGATTTCGTCCGAGCTGCGGCCGCGCGAGATGCTGCACGCGCTGCGCGCCGCGAGCGACGCGATCCGCAATGGCGAACTCGTCTGCATCTTCGCCGAGGGACAGATCACGCGCATCGGCCAGATGCTTCCCTTCCGCCGCGGCTTCGAGCGAATCATGAAGGGCGTCGACGCGCCGATCATTCCAATCAATCTCGACGGCGTGTGGGGCAGCATCTTCAGCTTCGATCGCGGGCGTTTCCTGTGGAAGCGGCCGCGCTCGATTCCGTATCCGGTCACGATCAGTTTCGGCAAGCCGATGCCGCCCACCGCGACGCCCTTCGAGGTGCGCCGCGCCGTCCAGGAGCTGCAGAGCGAGGCGTACGTCTACCGCAAAAAGCATCTGCGCACGCTGCACCGCTCGCTGATTCGCACCGCGCATCGCACTCCCTTTCGTTTCGCCATGGGCGATCGGCGCAGGCCGCGCATGAATTGGGGCAGCGTGCTGCTAAGCGCGATTTTCCTCGCGCGGCGGCTGCGCAGCGCATGGGCCGGGCAGGAAATGGTCGGCATTCTGCTGCCGCCTTCGGTGCCCGGCGCGCTGGTGAATTTTGCGGCGATGCTTGCGGGCAAAGTTCCGGTGAATTTGAATTACACGATTTCGGATGAAGCGCTCGCCTCTTGCGCCGCGCAGTGCAAGCTCGAGACGGTGATTACCACGAAAGCGCTGCTCGATCGCATCCCGCTGAAAGTCCCGGGCAAGACGATCCTGATCGAAGAAGCGGCAGCCGGCTCGCGCCTCGGCGAGCGGATCGCCGCGCTGCTGCTCTGGTTCCTGCCGGGCGCGTGGATCGAGCGCGCGGTTAGCGGCAAAAAGCAAACGCTCGACAATCTCGCGACGATCATCTTCTCGAGCGGCAGCACCGGCGATCCGAAGGGCGTGATGCTGTCGCACTACAACATCGCGTCCAATATCGAGCAGATGGGCCAAACGTTCATGTTTGGCCGCAAAGACAGCCTTCTCGGCGTGCTGCCGTTTTTCCATTCGTTCGGCTTCACGGTGACGCTCTGCCTGCCCGCGGTGCTCGGCGTCTCGGTCGTCTATCATCCGAGCCCGCTCGATCTCACTGCGATCAGCGAGCTGGTGCGCGACTATCAAGTGACGTTCCTGATGGCTACGCCGACGTTTCTGCAGGCGTACATGCGGCGCTGCTCGCCCGAAGATTTCGGCAGCCTCGACTTCGTGCTGGTCGGCGCGGAGAAATTGCCGGAGCGGCTGGCGCTCGCGTTCGAAGACCGCTTCGGCGTGAAGCCGCTCGAAGGCTATGGCGCCACCGAATGCGCGCCGGTGGTTGCCGTGAACACGCGCGACTTTCGCGCTCCGGGTTTCCGCCAGGTCGGCGGCAAGCGCGGACGCATCGGGCATCCGCTGCCCGGCATCAGCGTACGCATCGTCGATCCCGAAACGCGCGAGCCGATTCCGGCGGGCGCGCCCGGATTGCTTCTGGTTCGCGGCCCCAACGTGATGCAAGGCTATCTCGGCAAGCCCGAAAAAACGGCGGAGGCGCTGCAAGACGGCTGGTACGTCACCGGCGATATCGCGACCGAGGACGAAGACGGGTTCCTCACCATCACGGACCGCCTGAGCCGCTTCAGCAAAATCGGCGGCGAAATGGTGCCGCACATCAAGGTCGAAGAGCAGCTCCACGAAATCGCGGGCGCCACGGAACAGAAATTCGTGGTCACGGCAGTGCCCGACGGAAAAAAGGGCGAGCGCCTCGTCGTCCTGCATTTGCTGCAGCCGGCGGAACTGAAAGCCGTGATCGAGAAATTGCCGCAGACGGGTTTGCCGAATTTGTGGATCCCCCGCCCGAATCAATTCTTCGCAGTCGAAGAATTCCCGCACCTCGGCACCGGCAAGCTCGACCTGCGCCGCATCCGCGAACTGGCGCTCGAATTTTCGCCGATGGAGAAAGAATAGCCTGCCCGCGGCAGGCGGGTGATTGTTGATTGGTAAGTGGTGATTGGTGGCTCGCGATCATCGATATGTAAACCGAACCTCACTAATCGCGCCACGAGAAATAATCCACCTGCGATTTGTTAAGACGCCAACAGGGCATATCGACCCAAAGCGGCCTTGCCTCAATAGTTGACAGACGAGCTATAATCCCGCCTCATAAGCCCCGGGGGGAGCGTAATTGCGGGGAAACCCGCGCGCCGCGAAGATGCCGGGTCAGTTTCGAATACGGGGGGTTGATCACATGAGAAAACAATATCGCTCGTTCTTTTTTGCGTTGCTCGTTCCAGCATTCTTCCTCGTCAGCGCATTCGGCGTCGTTGTGGCGGCTCGGGAACAAGGATCGCAGGCGGCCAAGCAGGAGCTCTGGTCCAATCCCGCCACCTGGCCAGACGGGAAGGTGCCCCGCGCCGGGGACACGGTCACCATTGAAAAAGGCAAGGATGTGCTGCTCGACGTGAGTCCACCGTCGCTCGGCAGCTTGCAAATCGACGGCAAGCTCAGCTTCTCCGATAAAGCCGACATCGAACTGACCACCGAGTCGATCTTGGTGCACGGGGAACTGGAAATCGGCACCGAAGCCAAGCCCCACACGCGCAAGGCGACCATCACCCTCACCAACAATGTCCCTGGCAACGACCGCGGGATCGTGATCGTGGGCGGAATCCTGAACCTGCATGGTGACCGCACGAATTCCTGGACCAAACTCGCTGGAACAGCCAAGGCCGGTAGCGCGAGGATCGAGGTATTGGATGCCAGTGGCTGGCGCAAAGGGGACGTAATCGTCCTGGCGTCGACCGACTACGATTCCACGCAGGCGGAGAAGCGAACCATCGCGGGCATTTCCGGGAACACGATCCGGCTCGATCAGCCGCTGAAGTACATGCACTTCGGAAAGATCACGTTCGGCGTTGATGAGCGGGGCGAAGTCGGCATGCTGACGCGAAATATCGTGGTCCAGGCTTCCGAAGACGCAGAACGCTCCTACTTCGGCGGGCATATCATGGCCATGGCCGGGGCTAAAATGTATGTCTCCGGCGTCGAATTGAATCGCATGGGTCAGAACATGCATCTGGCCCGGTATCCGATCCACTGGCATCTGCTCGGCGAAGGCCAAGGGGAGTACATCGAAAACTCATCGATTCACGACAGCTACAACCGCTGCGTGACGGTGCACGGCACCAACGACGTGCGAGTGGAAAACAACGTGGCCTACAACACCGTGGGTCACTGCTACTTCCTCGAAGACGCGGTCGAAACGGGCAACCAGTTCATCCATAACCTGGGAATGATGACCAAGTGCCATCCGGACGGCAAACCCTGCGTTCCGACAAACCTCGGCCCAATCGGAACCGAGCCCAAAAAGGTCTTCGATCCGGCCGGCCAGGACGCCAAGGATGTCCTGATCCCTTCCGACAACACGGCGGCGACTTTCTGGATCACGAATCCAGACAATATTTTTCGGGACAACGTGGCCGCGGGATCCGAGGCGACGGGTTTTTGGTTGGCCTTGCCGCAGCATCCGACGGGCGCGTTCGCAGGCACGGAAATCAGCAAGACAACCTGGCCACGCCGAATGCGGCTTCGGGAGTTCAAGGGCAACACCGCCCATTCGAACTTCGACGGGTTCATGTTCGACCGCGGCCCTCAGCCCAATGGCCATATCAGTCCCGGCGGCCATATGGCCCTGGCCAATCCGTCTGACGCGAACAGCCCGATCGTGGAGACGGTGATCGAGGATTTCACCAGCTACAAGAACCGGAATAGCGGAATGTGGGCCCGCGGTGAGATGGACACCTTCAAGAATTTGAAGCTGGCCGACAACGCCATCGGCTACACGCATGCGTCGGGCAACTTCGGAAATTCCGCGTTTACGTCACGCGTGGTCGACTCGCTGTTCGTGGGCGAAACCGAGAACATCGGCAATCCCAGCACGCCGGCGGAGATCGCTTACGGCCGCAGCTTGCCGGAGCCCGGAATTCCGGATTTCCCGATCCGCGGCTATGAGTTTTACGATTACCGCCATGAATTGGACAACGACACTTTCGTGAATTACGAGGACAACGCCACCCGCAAGACGGGAGCGATCTCGTATCTGCTGTTCACCAGCTTCGGAATGAGCACCAACAACACCGTGCAGCGCGCGAAATTCATCAACGCCAAGCCGGTGTATTTCCCGCCGATGGAGAAGAAGTGGACCAACGATGATTACGGCAATGGGAGCTACAAGACATCGGTGTTCCACGACGCAGACGGCTCGGTCACCGGTATCCCGGACTCCTACATTCTGATCAATGACCAAGATGACGAGATAGCCATCGACGGCGCCTGTGTGATCAAACCGACCTGGAATGCCGCCGTGTGCAAGGGCGACGTGGGACGTTTTGCTGTTGGCAGCCCCAGCAACGGCGGCGGCGGGGGTGGGGGCGTGGTGTTCCCCCCTCGTAGTTTTAACGGCGCCGGTGGCCCAGGCGCTGCCAGAACCGCATCCGCGACTCCCGTTGCAGCTGCCGGTCCCGGCGCTGGCGCAGGTCCTGCCATGGCCGCAGCCACCGGTGCTGGCCCAACTGCCGGGGCGTATCCATCTGCCGGGGCGTACCCAGCTGCCGGTGCTGGCCCATCGGGTCCTGGACTAGCGGCAACTCGTCGCGATCCCGGCTCGGGGTTTGGCCGGCCCAGCGGACCTCCCCAGCCGCCGGTCATTCTCAGCCGCAATGGCAAGGAGTTCACCCTGACCGGTGCAACCAACATACGCGCCGGCACCGAGATCGAGGTGACCACCGAAAGGCCGTCCGTGGCGCTGCAGCTCAGCGAACTGGATAGCGGCTCGTGGGTGATCTTCGAGCTGCCGGGCTTCGCCAAGGCAGCCTCGGGTACGCCGGAGGAGAGCCTCGATGCGCTGCGCAAGGCCAGCGTCACCTCGTACTACAAGGGCAAGGACGCGCTGTGGGTCAAGGTTGTCTCCAACGGTGAAGGCGCCCGCATTAGCGGCCCTAGCGCCGGAGGAACCAGCGTCGAGGTCAGCCGGTAAGCGGCAATTTGTAGTATGAGCAAGAGCCCCCGCACAGGCCGGGGGCTTCCGCAACGCTGGGAACCGGCGCCTTTGCACGCGCACGATAGTCGCTTGGCCATGGACGTTTGCTTACGCTAAAGCTGCGGCGAGGCAAGCGAGGCAAAAAAAATCCCCCCTTCGCGACGAGTCGCAAAGGGGGGAACGCGCACCGAACGAACCGTCACGAACAACGCGGCGAAGGCGAACTAGCGATCGTGGTCGTCATCACCACCTCTGTTGGGTGAGCCGTGGCAGGTCCCGAAGCCTTTATCGCTGTAACTCGCGGGAGCGCTTGTCTGCGCAGGGTCCTTTAGCGCCGACTCGAAATCCCACTGGTAGCCGTTCTGATCGAGCGTCAGAGCCATCACGCCCCAGTAGTCGCCGGTTGCCGCCTGAAGATTTTCCGCGTTGAAATTGTTGTTGCCGCTGGGATCGGAGGCTGTGCCGGTTGTGGCGACCGTATCGAGCGTCTCTCCGCCGGTGCCCACGATGAATTCGCGAATGCCCTTCCTCGGATCGTAATTCCCGGAGGCGTCGAGGGGACGATAGCGGGCGTAAAGGTGGTCGTGTCCGTTGAGGATGAGATCGGCTCCGTATTCGTAGAGCAACTGCCAAAAGGCCTGAGCGGTGGTGCCCTCTTCGCTGAGGCCGTTGGCCGCGCTGTATGTGGGCTGGTGCCAGTAGGCGAGCGTACACTCGGAATGATCGGCCGCGAGATCCTCTTTCAGCCATTGGAGTTCGCTGGCAAACCAGGGACCCATAGCCGAACAGCCGCCCGGCTGCGTCTCGCACTCGATATTGAGCGAGATAAGGTGCCACGCGCCCAGATTGTAGGAATACCAGCCGTCTCCGACCCCGACTGGCCCGCCTGCCGGTACCGTGTTTCCGAGCCCGCCGGTTTCCTCGAAGTGCCCCGCCTGTCCATCGGAAAAAGGCACGGGCTGCGTGAAGGTGCCGCCGGTATCAGGATTGTTGGCGACCGTGGCCGTCATGATCGTGCCATCGGGATTGTGCTGGACGCCGTTGAAGTAGGAGAAATAGCCGTAGCCGGCAACGCCGATCGCGCCGTGCTCGGTATAAAACTCGTGGTTGCCAGGCGAGGGCCGCGTGATCAATTTGAAAGCGCCATACGTCAATTCGTAGGAGTTCTCGAAGTCCGAATATTGGCCGACCTGGTATTGCTCGTCTCCGAGGAGCGCGACGAGGTCAGGCTTCATATTTTCAATCTGCTGCGCGGTGGCCGCCTGGGACGCGTACAGATTCTGAACGGTGTCTCCGTTGCAGTTTTCACCCGCCTTCTCGCCGCTTGGCTCCGCGCCTGGCTGGCAGGCCACGTCGCCAACCACGGCCAGCACGGGCGGGCGGGCGACGGGTGCGTATGGCCACGGATTGGCCTTGGAGTTTTGATTGCCATTGGAATTTTGAGGCAGTGACTTTTGATCCTGCGCCTGCGCCCCAGCTGCGAAAGCCAGCGCCAAGGCGGCCGCGCCGATGAGCGCTGCCGCTCGGGACCTTCCCCCGATCATCTTCATGCAATTCCTCCCGTTTGGATTTGTGTCTGGATCAGTGCCAAGCCAGAGCTTTTATCCCTTCAGTATTTCGCGTGTGTGTCGAACGTGTGAAGAAGCCGTAACAGAAGCCTGCATAAGTGACCTTCATCGAGAGTTCGCAAGGGCACAGACAGGATCGTCGGCGCCACGATCGCCGGTGGCGGATGGCCGTTCGATCCGCGCCGGGCGCAGTTCGCTTCGCGCGGCGATCCTTTCGGCCGCTTTTTCTCGCAATTCGCGAATTTACGCTTGCATCAACATTCGCTTTGCCCTACACTGCGCGACGCTGGAGAACATTCGGCATGACCATAAGCGACAAACACAATTCGTTGCCAAGGCAAGCGCTGGCGCTGCGCCGGGATTGTGGCCGAACGGGCTTCGGTCCCGCGTACTAAGCATCTCTTTGCAGCGCGTTTCTTTCGCAGCCCAATCGCTTGACCCATAAAGACTAAGAACCGGGTGGCGTAGCTTGCGGCTACTTCACTGTCCTGAAACGGGCCGCATGTGCTTGTTCCCCCGGGTTCTGATCGGCCAGTGGCGTAAGGCGCGGATACTTCATGGAGAGGCCGCGCAGCGCGCGAGCGTTGTGCGGCGGGGTTCGACTCCCCTAAGCCGTGTCTGCTTGTTCCCTGGCCACAATTTTCGCCGGTGGCGTAGTCGAGGGTTACTTCGTCACCTACGGAGTCGCGGAGGCTGACAGCCTCACCGAGGAGAGGAACGAAGGGGGCCGGGGCGTAGCCCCGACGCGAAAAGCACCCTGCGGATACCAACTCGGGCGACGACCCTGGGCGCTTGTTCCCCGGCGAAAGATTTTCATTGCGCAACCGAAAGGCTCAGCTGCGCGCGTCCGAAGCGCGGAGCGCGCTTCGAGAAAGGATGATCGCCATGGGCGTGAACGTGAAAAACGGAACGCCGATGCATGGTCCCTCGCTGTGCGAATCGTGCATGCACGCGCACGTACTGCGGGGGTTCAGCGAGAGCGAAGAGCAGGTGCTCTGCTGCTTTACGTATCCCAATCACCGTGTCGATTTCCGCGTGTACCGGTGCAATGACTACTCGGAAGTGAAGGGGCAGACTTTGAAGCAAATGGAAGAAATGGCGTGGGTGCTGATGCCGAGAGACGGCAAGCGTATAGCGGGTTTCGTGCGCGCAAGCGAAATTCCGGAAGATCATCAGATCGAGATTGAACTCGATCGGGAGAAATAGTTTCAAGTTTCGCCGGTGGCGTAGGTAGCGCTTACTTCGGTAGAGCGCCCGCCGCGAAAGCGGTGGGAGGTTGCAGGTTCGACGCCTGTCCCGAGCAATCGGGTAGCTCAAAAACGGCGCAAGCCATAAGCGCAGCCGCTTGTTCCCCGGCGAGAGATTTCGATGTTGTACTAGCAAGTTTCGCCGGTGGCGATGACAGCGGTTACTTCTAATCGGAAAGTCGCAGGTTCGAATCCTGCCGTGGGTCCGCCGGTTGCGCGGATCGCGTAGCTCAGTGGATAGAGCATCCGGTGGCGCGAGCCACAACCGCCGTCGATGATTCCCCGGCGAATTTTTTCGAAGGCAAAAGAAGGGAGGCCGCAATGGCTCGACTGAACATGCTCAAGATTCCCTGGGGGCTGCGCACGCACGAGGGCGCTCCCGCGCGCACGATTTCAGCGGAGCTTCAGCTGCGGCGCTCCGTGATGGCGTGCCTGCTCTGGGAGGACCAGTTCTACGAGGACGGCGTGGAAATCGCCGGCCGCATCCGCGAACTGGTTCCGAAAGTGAAGGCGGAGAAGGTGGCGGCGATGGCGGTCGAGGCGCGCGGCAAGATGAAGCTGCGGCACGCTCCGCTGCTGCTCGTGCGCGAAATGGCGCGTCATCAGACGCACCGCGCGCTCGTGGCGCAGACGCTCGCGCAGGTGATTCAGCGGGCAGACGAGCTCGCGGAGTTCGTCGCGATCTACTGGAAGGACGGCAAGACTCCTCTTTCCGCACAGGTAAAGAAGGGGCTCGCGCAGGCCTTCCGGCGATTCGACGAATACCACCTCGCGAAGTACGACCGCTCCGGGCCGATCCGGCTGCGCGACGTGCTGTTCCTGTGCCACGCGAAGCCGCGTGACGCGGAGCAGGAGGCGCTCTGGAAGCGGCTCATCGAGGGGAAGCTCGAGACTCCCGATACCTGGGAGGTCGCGCTTTCCTCGGGCGGGGAGAAGCGCGAGGCGTGGGAGCGGCTGCTGCGCGAGCGGAAGCTCGGGGCGCTTGCTCTGCTCCGCAACCTGCGCAACATGAAGCAGGCCGGAGTGGACGAGGCGCTCGTGCTCGCGGCCCTTGAAGGCATGAGCACGGCGCGCGTGCTGCCGTTCCGCTTTCTCGCGGCGGCGCGTTACGTCCCGCAGTGGGAAGAGCCGCTCGAACGGGCGATGTTTTCCGCGCTCGCCGAGCAGGCGAAGCTTCCCGGGCGCACGGTGCTTCTCGTCGACGTATCGGGCAGCATGACGTATCCGCTGTCGGGCCGTTCCGAGATGCTTCGGACCGACGCGGCGTACGGACTCGCGATTCTCCTGCGCGAAATCTGCGAGAAGGCGATCGTGTACACGTTCTCGAACGACCTGGTTGAGGTGCCCCCGCGACGGGGGTTCGCGCTGCGCGACGCAATAGATGCTAGCCAGCCGCACAACGCGACCTACCTCGGCCGGGCGCTTGAGAAGATTCCGGAGAAGTACGACCGGATCATCGTGATCACGGACGAGCAGGCGCACGATCGGGTGCCGGGCCCGCGAGGACGCGGCTACGTGATCAACGTCGCAAGCGCCAAGAACGGCGTCGGCTACGGACCGTGGGTGCACATCGACGGTTGGAGCGAAGCGGTCGTCGAGTACATCCGGGCGCTGGAGTTGACGTCCGAGAACTGAACCACTAACAGCGCAGTCCTTCGTTCGAAAAAGCGAGGGGCTGCGCACGAGATTTTCGCCGCGCGTGTTTTCAGAATTCGAAGCGCGGCGCAACAGGCTGCGGGAGGCGCGGGGCGGAGTCGAGTCGGCTCCGCGCCTCGAGGTCGAGCATGAAACTTCGTACACTGAGAAAATTGCAGAGGAGGAAGAAGATGTCGGACACGAACGAGACCGGCTACAACGTGATCGTTCCCGAAAAGGGCGTGCCGATCAAGGCCTGGACGAAGGGTGTGCCGCTCGAGGCGCAGGCGCGCGAACAGCTCGTGAACGTCGCGCAGCTGCCTTTTATTTTCAAGTGGGTGGCGGCGATGCCGGACGTTCACTGGGGGATCGGCGCCACGGTCGGCAGCGTGATTCCGACGAAGGGCGCGATCATCCCGGCGGCGGTTGGCGTCGATATCGGCTGCGGCATGATGGCCGTGCAGACGGATCTGAACGCGCGCGATTTGCCCGAAAATCTCAAGGGAATCCGCACCGCGATTGAGAAGGCCGTGCCGCACGGGCGCACCAATCACGGCGGGCGCGGCGACCGCGGCGCGTGGGCGAATATTCCGGCGCGCGCCATGGAAGTGTGGGCGGAACTCAAGCCGCGATACGACGCGATTCTCGCGAAGCACTCGAAGCTCGATCGCGGGAATCACGCGAATCATCTCGGGACGCTCGGAACGGGCAACCACTTCATCGAAGTGTGCCTCGACGAAGCCGAAGCTGTGTGGTTCATGCTGCACAGCGGCTCGCGCGGCGTGGGCAATCGAATGGGCAGCTACTTCATCGAACTTGCTCGCAAGGACATGGAGCGATTGTTCATTCACCTGCCGGACCGCGATCTCGGCTATTTCGCCGACGGGTCGGAGCATTTCAACGACTACGTCGAGGCGGTCGAGTGGGCCCAGGATTTCGCGCGCTGGAATCGCCACTTGATGATGGAGCAGATTGTGGCTGCCGTGCGCACTTGCGGAGAGGTTCGTCCTTTCGAGGCGGAACTCAAGGCGATCAATTGCCACCACAACTACGTGGCCCGCGAGTCGCACTACGGCGAAAACATTCTGGTCACTCGGAAGGGCGCGGTCCGCGCGCGCGAGGGCGATATGGGAATCATTCCCGGCAGCATGGGAGCACGTTCCTACATCGTTCGCGGCAAGGGCAATCCGGAAAGTTTCAACAGCTGCAGCCACGGAGCGGGCCGTGCGATGTCGCGCGGCGAAGCGAAGCGGCGCTTCTCGGTTGCGGATCACGAGCGCATGACGGCGGGCATCGAATGCCGCAAGGATGCGGACGTGATCGACGAAACTCCCGCGGCGTACAAGCCGATCGAGGCGGTGATGGCGGCGCAGACCGATCTGGTCGAGGTCGTCCACACCCTCCATCAGGTGGTGTGCGTGAAAGGATAAAGCGGGCAAAACATGGCCGCAAAATCTGCAATAAGACGGGGATCCTTGATCCCCCTAGCGGGGGCTTACGAGGGCACGAAAGTGCCAATTTTGGCGGTTTCTTGCGCCGATAGCGCCGGTGGCATGCGTGCCGGCGTTCGGCCGACCGCCGTAAGCCCCTAATCTCGTGGCCATGCATTTTCGTGCGTGGCCCACGTTCTCGAATGACCTGGTCGAGGCCCGCCTCATGGCGAAGGCCCGTCCTGCGCGACGCAGTGGTGCTAGCCAGTCGCGCAGCACGGCCTGCCTCGGCCGGTCGCTCGAGCAGTCGACGCGTGCGATGCCTGAAGCTGAGAACGAAATCTCTGTCGCACCGACGGCGCTCCACAATTCTTATGGCCGCGCACCCAGCGCTTCCGCGCTGGGCTAACTTGTGCCGCGCCTCCGGCGCTGATCAGAAGGGGCCCGCCTAAAACAAGGCGGCCCTTCGACTGCGGTCGGGACAAGCGCGCTAGAAAACCACCTCGAGAGAAATTACGCCACGGGCGCCGCCGAATTATCTGGAGGCGGTGCCGCCATCGACTGGCAGGTCGATGCCGGTGATGAAGCTGCTCTCGTTGGAAGCAAGGAAGACGGCTGCTGATGCAAGTTCCTCGGCGGTGCCGAGGCGGCCCATGGGGATCATCTTGCGGAAGTATTCGCTCGTGCCTACGTCGGAGCCTTTGGCTCCGACGTGGACCATGGGCGTCTCGGTTGGTCCGGGACTGATCACGTTCGCTCGAATGCCGCGACTGGCCAACTCTGCGGTCCAGGTGCGGACGAAAGAGACCAAAGCTGCTTTCGTCGCCGAGTACGCGCCGAAGCCCGGCACACCCATCTGCCATGCGGCCGATCCGGAAAGAATGATGGATGCGTTGTCGGCGAGCAGCGGGAGCGCCTTCTGCACAGTAAAGTAGACGCCGCGCGCGTTCAGGTTGAAGTGCTCGTCGTACGTGTCCGGTGTCGAGTCTGCGAGCGAAACGGGATCTACGACTCCGGCATTCGCGAAGACGATATCGATGCGTCCTTTTTCCTTGCGCACCACTTCGTAAAGACGATCGAGGTCCTCGAGCTTCGAGACATCTCCCTGAACGGCCGTGACATTCTTGCCGATCAGAGCGACCGCCTTATCCAATTCCGCCTGGCGGCGGCCGGTGATAAAGACGTGGGCTCCTTCTTTCACGAAGCGTTTGGCCGTCGCGAGGCCGATACCGCTAGTGCCTCCGGTGATTACAGCTACCTTTCCATCTAGTATGCCCATTGTTCTCTCCTTCCGTTTTGCGCCCGACTATAAGTTGGGGCGACGGTCCCTTCGAGCTTGCCTTTCACCCTCTTTCGCCCGCCGATTTCAGATGGCCGACATGCCGCCGTCGACGGACAACTCCACCCCATTCACGAAGCTCGAATCGTCTGAAGCAAGAAACAGCGCGACCGTCGCAATTTCCTCAGGACGACCCATTTTTCCCCGCGGGATCAGGGATTCGAACATCTGCTTCGCCTCCTCGCCGATTTGCTCCTGAACCGGTGTGTCGATCGGCCCCGGGCTCAGCACGTTCACGCGGATATTCCTGGCCTTCAGTTCGTTGAGCCACGTGCGTGCGAATGAGCGCAGCGCCGCCTTGCTTGCCGCATACACGCCGAAACCGGGAAAACCCATCACCGAAGCAATCGACCCGTTCATGAAGATCGATCCGCCGTCGTTGAAGAGCGGCAACGCCTTCTGAACGGCAAAGAGCGTGCCGCGCACGTTCAGGCCGAAGACTCGATCGAAGTGCTGCTCGGTAATCTCGCCGAGTTTGAGGGCTTCGCCCATGCCAGCGCTCGCGAACAGGACGTCGATCTTGCCCTTTTCCCGCTTGACTGTATCGAACAGGCGGTCGAGGTCGTCGAGATTGCTGGAGTCGCCCCGGACGCCCGTCACATTTTTTCCGATCTCCTTGACGGCCTTATCCAGCTGCTCTTGCCGGCGTCCCGTGATGAAGACGTAGGCGCCCTCCTTGACAAACAGTTTGGCGCTCGCCAGAGCCATGCCTGACGTGCCACCGGTAACAACGGCAACCTTGTTCTGTAGCTTTCCCATGTCCGTATTCCTTTCTTCAGACAGACTTGATTCAAATGAGCTCTGCACCGCGTTTTCTGGACACGGCGCCTTCGAGCGCTCTCAGCGAAGCCGGCGGACGAAGTGGAGATCGAGCCCGGATAAAGGAGCGCCGACCTCGTGCATTGCACCGCCAATGGCGAGCGATCCGAGATCGATCGCCACTAATCCAGTGCCGTTGATCAATTCGATTACGAGTTTCTTGGCTTCAGCGTCGTCGCCGGATGTGAAGATGACGGTGCGGGGTTTGTTGGGCGAGAAGTCCTGTATCCAGGCCATCGGCATGTTGCTGATCGATTTGACGAGTCTCGCGCCGACTGCCATCTGAGCGACCAGCTCGCTGGATGTGCGTCCTGCGGCCTTCAACGCGGCCCGCGACCTGGTGACTCCCGCGAGACTAATATCCGGTTTCGGATCCACATGCGCGTTGGTCGCATCGATCAGGATGCGGCCACGCCAGTCGATGCCTTTCAACGCTTCCGGCACGTTTACCCAGTGGACGGCGAGAATAACGATGTCGCATTCGGCTGCCTGCTGCTTCGTCCCGGCGATGGCGCCCGGGCCAAGATCGGCAACGAAATCAGCGAGCGTCGCCGGACCTCTGGAATTGGAGACGACGATGGTGTGACCGGCGTTTAGCAAATGACGGCCGAACGTGCGCGTTACGTTCCCGGCTCCTAGAAAACCTATTTTCATGGCCCCACCTCCTAGCTGCCAACAACGGAACATCGACTGACGGGACATGCGAGTACGCAGGAGGCCAGTCCAGGAAGCGAGAAATGAGCGGGGAGAATGTGAAATCGAACCCAGCGGGCGCGAGTGGGGGCCCACTCATCGGGCGGGCTCTGCACGGACCGGCGCGCGATCTGTTTGTTGATTCGGAAATTCGTGGCCAAAGCAATGGCGAGGACGGCGACATCACAGTCAACGTAGGCCGAATCCGAGAGGCGAGACATTGCGCGCCCAAGGCGTATCCAACTGACCATCAGGCCGCCGGCGGTTAATGCCGCGAAGAGGACGACAACGAGTCGTAATGCTTGTTCCATAATCTTCGACGACCTTCGTCCCAGCTGCTGGGCACACTACTTACAATGCCCGGCAACGCGCATGGGATTCAGGATTTTTTGGAGCCGACAGCGGAGCGGCGCGCAAGCGCATGAAAACAAGGAACGGGAAAAAGAGACGGCGAACGGTCTGCGCAGCCGCAACATGCCTGGGGATGAGAAACGCCTGGCACTCGGGTGGGGCGCAAGGGCGGGTTTCAAACCCGCCCCCACATACGGAAACCGAATCTGAGACGGCGCTGCGCGCTCAGAAGATGCCGAGCTTGATGTGCAGGAATTTTTTCGGGTCGCGGCGGAAATCGGCGATCATCAAGCGCATATCGCCGGAGAGCCCGGTCAAGTTGTCGTACAAGGCGGGATCGTTGAAGAATTTGCCGATCGAGCCCTGATTGGAATTGAGTTTTCCTGTGGCATCGCGAACATTCGCGGAGGCGTCGCGCAGGTTGGCGTAGAGCGCGTCGTCTGTGGCGAGCTTGCCGAGGGTGCCTTTGCCGGCGCGGACGTCGCCAAGGAGCGCATTGCCCTTTTCGGCGAGACCGTTGATGTTGTTGTAAGCGGAAGGATCGTAGATCAGTTTGCCGACGGTGCCCTTCTGATCCTGAATGGCGGTCATCGTGTTATCGATTTTCGAGACGGCCGAATCGGCTTTGTTGTAGAGGTCGTCGCTGGCGATCAGTTTGCCAACGCTTCCCTGGCCCTGCTGTATGGAAGCCGTCATCGCGTCGGCCCTGGCCGCGATGTTATCGAGGTGATTGTAGAGCGACGGATCATTGAGGATCTTTCCGATCGTGCCCTCGCCGCGCCTTACCTTGCCGACGATCTCATTGAGCTGATCGGAAAGAACGCTGAGGTTCTGGGCGACATCGGCGCCGCGCTCGACGACCTGCTTGATATCGGGCGATTCCTCGGCCTCGAGGATGCCGTTCGTGGGGATCACCGATCCAGTGAGGCCGCGCGAAATCGTGACATAGCGATCGCCGAGCAGCCCCTGGGTAACGAGGCTCGCCCTCGAGTCGGTCCGAATGTCTTTCTGAAATTTTTTGTCGACGCGCAGCACGAGCGTGATGCTGTAATTGCGGTCCTTCGGGTGCGGCGTCAGGTCGATCGATTGCACGTTCCCGATTTCGACGCCGTCAAGATCGACGGGCGCACCGGCTTTCATCCCCTCGACCTCGGGAAGATAGGTGATGAGGCGATACCTCGGTCCCAGGAATCCGGCGCCGGTGACGTAAAAGATCGCCACCATCAAAAGGAAGAGCGCCACCAGGACGAACACTCCTACTCGCAGCTCGGTCCACGTCAGTTGCTTTCGTTGCGCCATCGGCTTGCCTCCTCGGTGCCCTCGCCGGGAAACGCTATTCGGCGGAAGCCAGGAACTTCTTCAAGTAATCATCGGTCGAGTGAAGAATCTCGTCAGCCGCACCCGCGAAATAAACCGCGCCTTCGCGGAGCACGAGAACATTTGTCGGCGAAACGCCCGCGCCGGAGCCGTTTTCCTTCGGGGGCGCGGCGCCATTGCCGTCGATGCGGAGAACGCGGCCGGACGCGGCATCGAAACGGAAATTCGCCAAACCAAAGGCGTCTTGCACGCGGTGCGTGGCGAGCAAGGAAGTGACGCCCTGGAGATCGCGGCCCCGCAGGATCAGCGTGATGATGGTCTGCGAAGTGACGGGATCGAGCCCGGCGGTGGGCGAGTCGTAGAACACAAGCGGGGGCTTATCCACGAGCGCCCGGGCGATCGAGACGCGCCGGCGCATGCCGCCCGAAAGCTCGTCGGGATATTTTTCGATGGCGGGCTCCATTTCGACGAAGCGAAGCGCCTCGCGCACGCGCTCGTCGATCTCGGCCTCGGGCACGTTTTCTTCGCGCAGGCGGAAGGCCACGTTGTCCGACACATTGAGCGAATCGAAAAGCGCGCCTTCCTGGAAGACGAAGCCGACCTGCCGCCGGAAATCGAGCAGCTGGTCTTCCGCCATCTCGCTCACGTTTTCGCCCATCACCCAGACGGCGCCTGAATCGGGCCGCAAGAGCCCGGCCGCGAGTTTCATGACCAGCGTCTTGCCGGAACCGCTCTCGCCGAGGAGAACTTTTGTTTCGCCGGGCCAGACCTCGAAGGAAATCCCCTGCAGGACTTCGTTTTCGCCGAAGCCGATGCGGACGTCTTTGAATGCGATGAATGGGTCACCCGGTGCGATCGTGGTCAATCCTCGCAACGACCCCGGCCGGGTAGGGCTCATCATCAAATTATAGATGGAAACGGAGGATATCGCAGTCGGGGTTTCAAATTGCGAGGCCGCGAAAGGGCGTGCGAGGCGCGCCCACTCTACTTTTGGAACACATAGATCAGCAGCTTCGCGAGGAATAGATCGGAGACCAGCACGAGTACGGAGGAAATCACCACGGCGGACGTGGTGGCCCGGCCGACGCCCTGCGTGCCTCCCTTGACGCGGAGGCCCTGAAAACATCCGACCGTGGCGACGATGAAGCCGAAAACGAGAGGCTTCGTAAATCCCTGGGCGAGATCGCCGAATTCCAGCGAATCGATGGCGCGCGTCCAGAATTGGACGGCGCCGAGCCGCAGCGTGAAATACGAGGCGATGAATCCGCCTACCAGGCCGACAAAATCAAAGACGGCCACGAGCAAGGGCATCACGAAAATCGTGGCGATCACGCGCGGCGTCATCAGCTTGCGGATCGGATCGGTGCCGAGCGCCCGCATCGCATCCACTTGCTCGGTGACGACCATCGATCCGAGCTCCGAGGCCATGCCCGAGGCGTTGCGCCCGGCAACGAGGAGCGCGGTGATGGTGGGGCCGAGCTCGCGAACGAGGGCAAGCGAAACGGCGTCGCCGGTGAGGGCCGTCATGCCGAAGCGCTGGAATTGCGAGGCGGTATTGAGCACCAGCACGCCGCCAATCGAAAGCGAGGCGGCCAAAATGATCGGCAACGAACCGACGCCGATCAAGTCCATTTGCTCGAGCGTATCGGACCAATAGGCGGGCGGCATGAAAACATTGAGAATCGCCTGGAGCGAGAGCAGCGAATAATCCTGCAAGGCGAAAATACGGCGCTTGGCGATGCCGCTGAGGATCGAAAGTATGGATGGAGAGTCGCTCGCTTCAGGCATCGTGTGGAAGCGCGGTGGCGGGCCATTCAGCGCATCATCGGAAGCGTAACTTCCATGGTGCGTGCCGTCAAGCAAACATCCGGGCGGTGAAAAATAAGGAGTTCGGGGCGCTCTGGGCCGAAGAGAGATCCTTCGGGCACACGACGCCCTCAGGATGACGGCGCCGCGGAATCTGCGGCTGAGGCTTCGGTCCGGGGCTGATGCTTCGCGGCTGATGCTCTGGCCGCGGCTTACGCTCCGGTCATCTGGCGCGCCCACTCCATGGCTCGCCAGTGCTCGATGGCGATTTCGTTTTCGGTGAGATGAAGCTGTCTCGCCAGTTCGGCGACGCGCGGCCAGTCGCCGGCCTCCTGGGCCAGAACCAGGTGATAAACAGCGCCGGACGATCCCGCTTTGCCGAGCAAGGCGGCTTTGCACTCGGGATCGAGCGAAACATTCTTCATGATGTCGGCCATCGGCATGTCGAGTATGGCGTCCATCAGGGAGAGCAAGCCCATCAAGAATAATTCCGAAGCGCGCTGGCCGCTCTTCATGCCGAGCAACTCGCAAAAGCGGGCGCGCACCAGAGCCGCGAGAATCAAGGCGCTGGTCTTGTGCTGCCCGGCCGCGAGGGTGGCCACCAGATGCAGCCAGCGGCGGGTTTCGCGTTCGCCGAGAAGCGACAGGGCGTGCCTTACGGAGTGGATTTCGCTCGACAAGCCGAAGAGCGATGAATTGAGGTAACGGAGCAGGCGGTAGCACAGCGAAGGCTCGCTCTTGACCAGTTCTTCGATTTCGCGCTGATTCAATTCCGGCCGCGAGGCGGCCTGCAACATGCGGAGATGATTGAGGCGGTTTGGCGAAAGCTGGCTGCTTGGCAGCATCTCGGGCTTGCAGAAGAAATAGCCCTGAAAATAGACGAAGCCGAGCATCCGGGCGGCGCGAAATTCTTCCTGCGTTTCGACTTTCTCGGCGAGCATCTGGCAACGCTTGCCGTAACGCTCGACGATGCCCGCGAGGTGCCGGCGCGCGGTGAGCCGGAAATCGACCTTGATGATGTCGGCCAGGGCGGTGAGGGCGGCGCGATGATCGTTGGCGGTGAAATCATCGAGCGCAATCAGGTATCCCGCGCTTTTCAGGCTCCGGCATGCGGCTACCACCTCTTCATCGGCGGCGACGTTTTCGAGGATTTCGACGATGGCCTGGCCGGGCGGCAGCAACGTCATGTAATCATGCAAGAGGACGCCTCGCGCGCAATTGACGAAGGCGCGGCGGCCGTCGCAGAGAAGGTCGAGCCCCATCAGGAGAGAGCTATCGAGCACGCTGCGCGAGGCGTGCTCGGAGTCGGCGCCGCTGAACTGGTTTTCGACGCCGTCGCGAAACAGCAATTCGTAGCCGAAAACCTTTTGATCGGTCTTTAGGATTGGCTGGCGAGCGACAAAGCGAGGCGCGGATCGCGGACGTACGTTTCGCTCGCCTGCCGGTACCGTGGCGGATTGGACGGTCATCTGAAGCGACATCGGCCGGAGCCCCGCGAAACTTGAATGCGGACGGGCCAGCCTTTACCGGGGCCGGGTGCGTCCGGTAGAATCTTTCGTTTGTTCCAGATATCGGCACACCACTGAACATGCTGCGATTCGTTACGGCCGGAGAGTCTCACGGGCAGGCGCTCGTCGCCTGGGTTTCCGGGCTGCCCGCGGGCGTGCCAGTCGATCCCGAATTTGTGAGCCGAGAGCTGCACCGGCGCCAGCTGGGATTCGGCCGCGGGGGGCGGCAGCGGATCGAGAAGGACCAGGCGGAATTTCTTTCGGGCGTGCGGCACGGCAAGACGATCGGCGCGCCGATCGCGCTGCGCATCGAAAACCGCGATTGGAAGAATTGGGAGAAGGCGCTGCCAGTGGAGGACAGCGAAGGCGCCGAGGATGCGCAACGGCGGTTGACGGCTCCCCGCCCGGGCCACGCCGATCTGGCGGGCTCGCAGAAGTACAATTTTCACGATGCGCGGTATATTCTCGAGCGTGCGTCGGCGCGGGAGACGGCCGCGCGAGTGGCGGCAGGGTCGCTGGCGAAACTGCTGCTGCGGGAGTTCGGCGTTACGATTCTCAGCCATACGATTGCGGTGGGCCACGCGCGGCTGGAGCGAGCGGCAACGTGGGACGAAATCGTCGCGGTCTGCGAGAATCTCGAATCGCCGCTGCGCTGCGTCGATCCGGAAACCGAAGCGAAAATGAAGGCGGAAGTGGATCAGGTGCTGCGCGCGGGAGATTCGGTGGGGGGGATTTTCGAAGTTGTGGCGCGCGGGCTCCCGCCGGGGCTCGGGACCCACGCGCAGTGGGATGAAAAGCTCGACGCGAAGCTGGCGCAGGCGGTGATGTCGATGCAGGCGGTGAAGGCGGTGGAACTCGGCAGCGGCGTAACGAATGCGGGCAGCTACGGCTCCGAAGTGCAGGACGAAATCCGGTACGATGCGTCGCAGAAGCGTTTCGACCGCTCGTCGAATCGCGCCGGCGGGCTCGAGGGCGGAATCACGAACGGCCAGGACATCGTGGTGAGAGGCTACCTGAAGCCGATATCGACGCTGCGCCGCGCGCTGCTGACCGCCGACATGAACACGAAAGAAGCGGTGAAGGCGGCGTACGAGCGCTCGGATGTATGCGTGGTGCCGGCGGGAGGCGTGGCGGGCGAGGCGATGGTCGCGCTGACGCTTGCCGGAGCCTTCCTCGAGAAATTCGGCGGCGACTCGCTCGAAGAGACGCGCAGGAACTTTGACGGCTACCAGCGGCAACTGGATAATTTTTAGAAGGCGAACTTGCGATGATTCATCCGATTGTGAAATACGGCGATCCGGTGCTCGAAACTCCCACGAAGACGGTGGAGAAATTCGACGAGGAGCTCGCGGCGCTCGTCGCCGACATGTTCGAATCGATGTACGCGGCGCAAGGCGTGGGGCTGGCGGCGCCGCAGATCGGGATCAGCCGACGGCTCGCCGTGATCGACGTGACGAACGGGAAAAATCCCGAGGGGCGCATCGTCTGCGCCAATCCGCACGTGATTCACGCCGAGGGCGAACAGCGGGAAGAAGAAGGATGCCTTTCGGTGCCCGGCTTTCGCGGGCACGTGGCGCGGCCGCTGTACGTGACCGTTCGCGCGCAGGACGCCAGCGGCAAGGAATTCGAAATGCGGGGCGAAGGGCTGCTGGCGCGCGCCTTCTGCCACGAGATCGATCATCTCGACGGGATTCTCTTCCTCAACCACCTCAGCATGCTGAAGCGCGACATGATCAAGCGCAAGATCCGCAAACTGAAAAAAGCCGGCGAGTGGTAGGAGAATTGTGGCGCTGCGAATCGTCTTTTGCGGCACGCCTGCTTTCGCGGTGCCTTCGCTGCAGCATCTGATCGCGCAGCCGGATTTTCGCGTGGAGGCGGTGGTGACGCAGCCGGACCGCCCGCGTGGCCGCGGGCAGGAAATGGCGGCGTCGCCGGTGAAACGCGCGGCGCTGGCGGCCGGGATTCCCGTTTTTCAGCCCGAGAAAATAAAATCGGAAGCGGCGCTCGAATATTTCAAGGAGCTGGCGCCGGATGTGGTGGTGATCATCGCCTACGGCCAGATTATCCCGCAACGCCTGATCGATATTCCGCGCCTCGGATGGATCAACTTGCACGCTTCGCTGCTTCCGAAATATCGCGGCGCGGCGCCGATCAACTGGGCCATCGTGAACGGCGAGGCGCGCACCGGCGTGACCAGCATGCGAATCGACGCGGGGCTGGATACGGGGCCGATGCTGCTGAAATACGAAACGGAGATTCGCGCCGACGAAACGGCGCCGGAGCTGGCCGCGCGGCTTGCGGAGGCCGGGGCGCCGCTGATCGCGGAGACGTTGCGCGGGCTCGAGAACGGGACGATTTCGGCGACGCCGCAAGACGGCTCGCAGGCGACGCTCGCGCCGCCGCTCAAGAAGGAAGACGGGCGCATCGATTGGTGGCTCAGCGCCCGCAAAATATACAATCGCATCCGCGGCATGCAGCCCTGGCCCGGCGCGTTCACGGCCTTTCGGGGAAAAAGCTGCCAGATTTGGGGCAGGCCGCTCAAGCCCGTCGCGGCGGGCGGCATGCCCGGGATCATACTGCCGACGAAAGAAGATGGGCTGCTCGTGATTTGCGGCGGAGCGAGCGTCCTGCGGGTTGAGTACGTCCAGCTTGAGGGCCGCAAGCGCGTCACCGACGCCGAATTCATGAACGGCGCGCGGATCGTGCCCGGCGAGGGCTTCGGAGATTAGCGGCGCCTTTACGAGAGCCGAACCGCGCCGGGATTATTCGATGGCAATCAGTCCCGCCAGAAAAATCGCGTACGACGTGCTGGAGCGCGTGGAGGGCGAGGGCGCGTACGCGAGCGACCTGCTGCACTCCACGCTCGGCGCGAAGGTGAAGCCGGCCGATGCGGCGCTGGCGACCGAACTGACGCTCGGAGTGCTGCGGCAGCGGCTGCTGCTCGATTTTCTGCTGGATCGCCACCTCGAAAGAGGCGTCGAACGACTCGATCTGCCCGTGGCGCTGGCGCTGCGGATCGGCGCGTACCAGCTCCGATTCCTCGAGAGGATTCCGGCATCGGCGGCGGTGAATGAATCCGTCGAGCTCGTAAAGAAGGCGCGCAAAGCTTCCGCGGCCTCGCTTGTGAATGCAGTGCTGCGGCGCATCGCGGTGGAATCGAAATCCCCGGTCGAGAAAATCCTTCCTCAAGAATTCACGGCGGCCGAAAGGCTGGCCATCCTGCATTCGCATCCGGCGTGGCTGGTCGGGCGATGGCTTGCGCGTTTCGGCGAGGCGCGAACGACGGCGCTGCTGGAGGCCGATAACCGCGCGCCGCGGCTAAGCTGCGCGCCGAGCGACCCAGACCAGCGACAGCACGTGGTCGCCGCGCTCGAGCAGGCGGGGCTGCGCGTCGAGGCGGGCGTATTGCTTCGAGACGCGTTTGCCGTCAGCGGAGGAAGCCCGTCGCGCAGCGCGGAGTTTCGCGCCGGAAGGATTTCGATTCAGGATGAGGCGTCGCAAGCGATCCCGCTGTTGCTGGGCGTGCGCTCCGGCGACCGCGTGCTCGACGTCTGCGCGGCGCCGGGTGGAAAGACGCAAGCGCTGGCGCGCGCGGCCGGGAACACGGGCCTGGTGGTCGCCGCGGACCGCTACGGACACCGGCTGCGCGCGATGGCGGCACAGTTCGATCGCCTCGGACTCCCGGAGGTGCGGCTGCTGGAGCTCGACGCGACCCAAGATTTGCCTTTTGGCGCGCGTTTCGACCGCATCCTGCTGGATGCGCCATGCTCCGGCACAGGGACGCTCGCTCGCCACCCGGAAATTCGCTGGCGGCTGCGCCCGGAGCAGTTGGCAGAGTTCCACACGTTGCAGGTGCGGATGCTTCGCGCGGCTCTCGGGCAGCTCGCCCCTGGGGGCAGGCTGGTTTATTCGACGTGCTCGATCGAGCCGGAGGAGAACGAGGACGTTGTCGCGGAGGTGCAACGCGAGGCGAGCGGCGTTTCGCGCGTGCCTGCGAATGAAATGACGAAAACGCTGGCCGCGCATCTGGCTGCGGGGGTATCCGCGCCTGCGCTGATCGACGATGCGGGCCAGTTTCATACGCTTCCGGGCCAGCAACAGACCGACGGTTTCTTTGCCGCCGCCCTTCAGACTTGAGGCACCATGGAAAGGATATGGACGAAACAAGAAATCCCTGGACGGTAGTTTCCCGCGCGACGGTTTACGACAACCCATGGATTCGCGTGGATCACCACGACGTGCTGAATCCCGCCGGCAAGCCGGGGGTATATGGGGTGGTCCATTTCAAGAATTACGCGATCGGCACCGTTCCGATCGATGAAAATGGGAATGTAATTCTGGTAGGGCAGTACCGGTTTTCCCTGGGCGCTTACAGCTGGGAAATACCCGAGGGCGGCGGACCGATCGGCGGCGCAATCCTGGAATCGGCTCAACGGGAGCTTCGCGAGGAGTGCGGCATCACGGCGAGAAATTGGCTCGAGATCGTGGGCATGGATCTCTCCAATAGCGTGACCGACGAAAAGGGAACCGCGTTTCTTGCATGGGACCTCAATCACGGCACTGCCGGCCCCGAGGAAACCGAGCAGCTCCAGGTGGCGCGCGTGCCCTTCGGAGAGGCGCTCGGGCGCGTGAAACGGGGCGAGATTCGCGATTCGCTCAGCGTCGCCGCCATACTGCGAGTCGCGCTCATGGCTTTGCAGGGGGAGTTGCCTGAGGCGCTCAAGGGCGTGGTTCGCGTCTAGGGAAGTTCGACTCCGCTGGGCACTGTGCAAGGACACAAGGAGCCGGCGGGACGCGGGCGCTACGGATTTTTCTTGCGACGTTTTTATGCCGTGCTAGCGTGAGGGTGGCGGCGGTGAAAGCGATGGAAGGTGAACGGATGTCTGACGAGGCGACCCCGCAGAGCAGCCGATTGAATCTGCGCGAACGCTTGCACTGGATTTTCCGCATGTCGGTGCTGCTATTCATATTGTCGTCGGTGGCGTTTCTGAGCGCGCTGACCGCGATGCGCTTCGCCGTCGAGGGGCGCGAAGTGGCGATGCCGGACGTGGTGGGGATGAAGGCGGCGCAAGCGCAGCAGATGCTTGCAAAGCGCGGCATCGGAATCAAAGTGGAGGACAGACTCTACAGCAGCCTGCCGGTGGACGCGGTGTTGCGGCAGAGCCCGCAGGCGAGCATGGAAGTGAAGGTGGGGCAGAACGCGCACGTCGTGCTGAGCCTCGGGCCGCAGAAAGTGACGATCCCCCAGCTCGAGGACAGGAGCGTGAGGGCCGCCCAAATCGAGATGCTGCGAGACGGTTTGCAGCTTGGCGAGGTTTCGAGCGCGCACCTTCCGGAGTATCCCGAGGATGTGGTGATCGAGCAGGACCCTGCGCCGGGCACGACCGACGTGACGGGTCCGCATGTCGACCTGCTTGTTTCACTCGGGCCGCAGCCGCCGGCTTACGTGATGCCCGAGCTTGTGGGGATTCCCGTTGCGGAAGCCGAATCGAAGTTGAACGCCGCGGGGCTGAAAGTCGCGAAACTGGCGTCCGCTGCGGTGCCGAACGCCGTTCATGGCGCCGTTGTGGACCAAACGCCCGAGCGCGGGCAGCGCGTCGATCCCACAACGCCGATCGAGCTGCAAGTGGCCGAATAGCCAAAAGACGCTGGCAGGCGTGCTAGAATCCACCGAAGCTGCCATGAGCTACTCCCGCATCGAAATCGCCCCATCCATTCTCGCGTCGAATTTCGTGCGTTTGGAAGACGAAATACGGAAGGTCGAGGAGGGCGGCGCTGACGTGATTCACGTGGACGTGATGGACGGCCACTTCGTGCCCAATATTTCGATCGGCATCCCTGTGGTAGCGTCATTACGCAAGGCAACCCGCCTGCCGCTGGACGTGCATCTGATGATCGAACAGCCCGAGGAGTATATCGAGGAATTCGTGCGCGCGGGCGCGGACCGAGTTCTGGTGCACCAGGAGGCGACGCCGCATCTGGATCGCGCCCTGGCCATGATCCGGGAGTCTGGCGCGCAGGCGGGCGCGGTGATCAATCCGGCCACGCCGGTCCTGATGCTTTCCGACGTGCTCGACAAGCTCGATACGGTTTTGGTGATGTCGGTAAACCCCGGTTTCGGGGGGCAGAAATTCATCCCCCGGGCGATTGAAAAAATCCGGCAACTGAATGACTGGCGGGGGCGCTATAATGCCGGGTTTCGGATCGAGGTGGATGGCGGTGTCGAGCTCGAGAACATAGGGGATTTGGCGCAAGCGGGTGCAAACACGTTCGTCGCAGGGACTTCGATCTTTCACACGCCCGACCCAGCCGAGGCAGCGCGGCAGTTACGAAAATTCGCAACGGAAGCCTTGAAGCAGCGGGTTTAGCAGGGGCTTCATGCGTGGGGTGTCATGAACAAGCGTCACTGGGCGGTTTGCGGATTCACGGCTTTGCTCGCAGGATCTCTGTGTGCGGGCGCTTACGGCCACCAGAAGGTGAAGGTAACGAAGGTCAAGCCCGCGAAGAAGCAGGCTGACGCGACCGCTGAATCGGCCGAGCCCGACAAGATCCTTTACGAGCGCGCGGTCTTTGACGTGAAGCATTCGAAATACACCGAGGCGCGGCTCACCTTCCAGACGCTGATCAACACATACCCCGACAGCGAGTATCTCGCCAAAGCGAAGCTGGGCGTGGCCGATTCCTATTACAAGGAAGGCGGCACGTCGAACCTGACCCAGGCCGTCGACGAATACAAGAATTTCATCGTTTTCTTTCCGTTTCTGGATGAAGCCCAATACGCGCAGATGCAGGTGGGCATGGCCCACTACCGCATGATGAGCAAGTCCGACCGCGACAACAGCCAGGGCGAGGCTGCCGAGGATGAATTCCAGGCCTTTCTTTTGAAGTACCCGCAGAACCCGCTGGTCCCAAAGGCGGCGCAGTATCTGCGAAACGTGCAGGAAGTGCTGGCCGACGGCGAGTACAGGGTCGCGCGATTCTACTATCTCAAGAGAGACTATCGGGCTTCGGCGGCGCGGCTCGTCGATCTCACCGAGCGCTACCCGCTCTATAGCCAGAGCGACGAGGCGCTGGCGATGCTTGGGGACGTCTACATGCGCGCCAAGCAGGCTTCGAAGAACGAGGACGACAAGAATCACTGGGCCGACCTCGCCGCCAAATGCTATACGCGCATCGTTCAGGACTACCCGCTATCGAGCCAAGCTGCGCTGGCCAAGGAGCGCCTGAAGGCCCTCGGCATGCCCGTCCCCGCCGCCGATCCCGAGGCCCTCGCGCGCATGCAGAAACAGCAGATGTACGAAAAGCATCATCACGAAAACCTCGTGACGAAGTTTCCGCTGGGGATGCTCGAGTCGCGTCCCGACGTTTCGGAAGCTGCTCGCTCCGGCGAACCGAATCTCAATCCGCCGGATGACCTTGTTTCGGCCACGGACGTATTGAAGCAAGGCGCGCCCGGGCCTGTTTTTTCGATCACCGCGGACGCCCCGGGCGCGAGCGACAACAGCGCGGGGGGTGGAGCGAACGATTCCGGCGGACCCGTGGTGGAAGGACCGGCATCCGATTCGACAGGAAATGGGGACGCGCCTTCGACCGGTGTAGGGGCCGAAATCGTAGCGGCGCCCGCTTCAGCAGCGGACGCTGCGGCGTCGGCCGGCGCGACGGCTGCTCCGGCACCCACCAGCGCACCCGCTCCAGCAAGCGCTCCTGCGGCGTCCGATCCTCCTGCGGCTTCGATGCTGAGTTCCGTGCCGGGGACCGGGCCGGCTGCCTCGATCGCAGCCCAGCCGGCTGCGGCGCAGCCGGGCGCCCAGGCGGCAACACAGCCTACTGGGACCGCTGCCGCTGCGCCGAAGGCGAAAGCGCCGGAGGCTGTTGCGCCGAAGGCAGATTCCAAGACCGAGTCAACCAGCAAGAAGAAGAAGGGCTTGAAGAAGATAGTCCCCTGGTAGACCTCGCCAGGCCCTTCCCGGACCCCCTACTTAACGACTGAGGCACGCCCGTGCCTAGACTCCGTTGACGCTCCCCCGGGAGGGTGTTGCAATAGGCTGTGGAAGACGCGGTCGCCTGAAGGTGCTGGCGTGCCGCCAGAGGGGTCTTCGTGCCTAGTATTCTCGTCGCGGACGACAACACCAATATTCAGAAGATGGTTTCGCTGGCCTTCGAAGACCGGGGCATCACGGTGGTGTCGGTGGGCAACGGCGAAGCTGCCGTCCGCCGCATCCCGGATTTGAATCCGGACCTCGTACTGGCGGACATCTTCATGCCCGTGCGCAATGGGTACGAGGTTTGCGAGTTCGTCAAGAAAGACCAGCGATTCGCGCACGTTCCCGTGATTTTGTTGGTGGGCGCATTCGATCCGCTCGATGAAAAAGAAGCGCGGCGCGTGGGCGCCGATGGCGTTCTGAAAAAGCCTTTCGTTCCTCCCGATCCGCTGATCGCGATGGTAATTTCGGCCCTCGAGAAGAATCCCCGGGTCGTCGCGGAATTGGCGAAAGCCAAGGCCTCGCTCGAGCCGCACGCAATGCCCGATGCCGCCGAGTCCTTTGAGGTGCAGGCTGCGCCGAAGCCCGAGCCGAAACCTCTGCCGGACTTTCCCGAACCGAGCCCCGAAGAAGCGGCGCTCGTGTATGGCTTTGGCAAGGGTGTGCGGGCGATCGATGATGAAGAACTCGCGGCCGGCAAAGAACCGCCAGCGCCCGTCCGCCAGCGCGACGACGAAGATGACGATGAAGGAGCGGCGACGGCTTCGGACTGGCGCCGCAATGCGATGGATTTCGATGTGCCGGAGGAGCACGCGAATCGCCCTGCTTTCTCCGCGCTGGACGAGCTTGAACCCGCGACATTTTTCCCGTCGGAGGCGGAGGCACGCAAACCCGCGGCGAAGGTGGAATCGCCGGCCATCGCGGCGGAAGATACGGCTCCGAAGTTCGCGCCTGTTGTGGCGGCTCAGGAAGCGAACCCGCGCGTGGTGCCGATCCTGGCGGATGAAGTCGACATACGCGCCCTCGAACCGGTAGAAGCGGCGCCGGTGGAGCACGCGCCAATCATCTTCCCGAAAGAAAAAGAAGCCGCACCTGTCTCGTTTGTGCCGCTGGCCGTGGCGCAGGAGCCTGTGGCAGAACTCAAGCCCGAGCCTGTGCGCGAGCAGAGCCACGAAACGAAGTCCAGCCTGGCCTCAAGGATGCGCCACTGGATGGATGCGATCGTGTCGCCGCCCCAGCCTCCGGCCCAGGAAGTCCGCGAGGAGCCACAGAGCAGCGGCGAGCCGATAAGAGAACTTTCGAAGCTTGAGCCTCTCGAGGTTGCGGCCGAGCAGAAGGCGGCGGCGAGCGAGCCGGTCCAGACGATCGCATCGGCGATCGCAAAACCAGCGGAAGAAAACTTTTTTGCCGAAGAGTCCGCGCCCGAGGAATCCGCGGCCGACGAACTGGCCGCGCCTATTGAAATGGCTTCGAGCCGAATGGAAACGATCGAAGAAGCTCCCGTTGAAGCCACTCCGGTTGAAAGCAGCGACATGCCGGAAGCTGGCGGCGGGCATGTGGAAGCCGCGCCGATCGGGTTCCAGCCGCCTGCTCCAGTGGCGCAAGCTCCGGATTTTTCGGAAGCGGCTGCTTCCGAACCGGAAGCCGATATATGGGATCGCGCCCAAGAAACAACGCCTTCTTTACGCGAACCGGAATTGATGGAGCCTCCGGCGGTTCGCGTCACTCCCGAGCCTTTGCTGATGGACGAAGAACCCGAGCCGGTATCGACTTACCGCGAACGGCAGCCTGAGGCGCCTGCGGCCCATGCGTTTGAAGTGGCGGCATCCCCCGAGCCTGTCGCCGAGGATGAGCCGGCGGAACAATCGTCTCTGCCTGAGCCTTCGTTCGAGCCTGCTGTCGCGGGATCGCCGATGGAATTCAATGAGGAGCGCGTGCCGACGGGCCCGCCGCCGAATCGCGAGGCGCTGGCCGAGATTCCTTTCCTCAATCCGCCGCAGGGCTTCGACCCGAATGCTCGCGCGCCGCAGTCTTCCGCGGCCGATGCTTCCACGGTCGACGCCGTGGTGGAGAAATTGCTCGAAAGGCTTCAACCGCAACTGCATGACCTTCTCTCGCAGGGCGTGCTCAAGCCGCTGGTGGAAAATCTCCTGCGGCAAGAAGACGCCAAGAAAGAAAAGTAGCTCCGCGCAATTCTCGTCTCGCCACGCCGTGCAAGATACTTCCCCTTGCGACGCAAATCCGGCGCGTATATGCTGTGCGCCGTCCGCATCCGGGCAGGGGGGATCATTCCATGAGTATGCCACTGGCACGATTGCGTCGAGTTGGACTCACGGGCTGCCGCGCGTCTTTCGCATTTTTTGCCGCACTTCTCGCGAGCGTGCTTTTCGGCGTTGGCCCGGTACACGCAGCCTCGTGCGAAAGCCTCGCATCGCTGGCGCTGCCCAATACCACGATTACGAAGGCCGAGCTCGTGCCGGCAGGCCATTTTACGCCGCCTCCTCCGGCGGGCCCTGCCGCGCCGATTGGCGTCGAGCCGACGAACTGGTCGGATCTGCCCGCATTTTGCCGCGTGGCGGCCACGCTCAAGCCCACGTCTGATTCCGATATTCGGATTGAGGTCTGGCTGCCGGCCTCCGGCTGGAACGGAAAATATGAGGCGGTCGGCGGCGGCGGATGGGCGGGCGTGATCAGCTATCCGGCCATGGGCGAGGCGATCCGCGCCGGATACGCGAGCAGCTCCACCGATACGGGACACGTGGGTGCGACGGGCAGTTTTGCGCTGGATCATCCGGAAAAAGTGGTCGACTACGCTTATCGCTCCGAACATGAAATGACGGTGAAGGCGAAGGCCATCATCGCGGCCTTCTACGGCAAGCCGCCCCACTTTTCCTATTGGAACGGCTGCTCCACGGGCGGCAAGCAGGGGCTGACCGAAGCGCAGCGCTATCCGAAGGATTACAACGGCATCATCGCCGGCGCGCCCGCAAACTACATGATCCATCTTCACGTGCGGCAGGTGGCCATCTGGCAATTCGCGCACAGGAGTCCCGATGCGATGATTCCGCCCGCGAAATATCCGATGATCCATGCCGCGGTGATGAAGGAGTGCGACGCGCTCGATGGCCTGAAGGACGGGTTGATCGAGAATCCGCGCGCGTGCCACTTCGATCCGAAGACGATCGAGTGCGAGGACGGCGACGAGCCTTCCTGCCTTACTTCCCCGGAGGTCGCAACGGCTCGCGCGATCTACGCGCCGACGCGAATTCCGAGCACGGGCCAGATCGTTTTTCCCGGACTCGAGCCGGGCAGCGAACCGGCCTGGGGATTGCTGATCGGCGGCAAAGAGGCCCTGGTTGCTCCCGATACGTTCAAGTACATCGTGTTCAAGGATCCCAACTGGAACGCCAGCAAGCTCAATCTGGATAAGGACGTCGCGCTCGCGGACAAGGTGGACGGCGGCTTGAACAACGCCATCAATCCGAACCTGAATCCCTTCTTTTCGCAGGGCGGGAAGCTGATCATTTATCACGGCTGGTCCGATCAGCTGATCTCGCCGGGCAATTCCATCGACTATTACGAGAGCGTGCTGAAGACGGTGGGCGCACCCGCGAAGCAGGATATGCGGCTCTTTATGGTGCCGGGCATGCAGCACTGCCGCGGGGGCGAAGGGCCCGACGTGTTCGATATGATGCCCGCCATTTCACAGTGGACCGAAGGCGGAAAGCCGCCGGCAGAGGTGATCGCCGCGCACAAAGCCAAGGACGGCGCCGTCGACCGGACGCGCCCGCTGTGCCCCTATCCGCAAATCGCGAAATACAAGGGCAGCGGCAGCATCGACGAAGCCGCGAACTTCGTCTGCGCGATGCCGTAGCGTTGGGGGCCTTCCAGCGAGAAAAGCCCGGGGCTGAAGCCCTTTTCTCGGTCGGCGCTTTTCGCGGGCCTGAAGGCCCACGCTTCCACCGTTTTCGCCTGCGGCGTTGAAGCCACCGCAGCCCCGACCCTTTCGAGCTCGAATAGGGCTGCCTGGGCACATCGTATCCCCCTGAGTCGTTGAGGTAGTAATCGAGGAATACGGGTGGAAGCAAGCAGAGTTCAAGAGGGGAGCGAGGAGCGATTCGTTCGATGATTTGCCAGGGGCTCT